>JABAOH010120333.1_pt1 | contig 21941 bp, 15 predicted proteins | sample 7062181 | NCBI WGS metagenome assembly JABAOH01 (sample SAMN14538630, study PRJNA623070) | marine sediment metagenome | biome: marine biome [ENVO:00000428]; feature: marine pelagic biome [ENVO:01000023]; material: deep marine sediment [ENVO:00002113]; isolation source: pool of 5 deep marine... | reverse complement strand
GATGTTCAAAGTCGCGGTGTCGGGGGGCGCTCCGCTGAAGCTTTGCTCGGTGAACCGAAGCCGCGGAGCGACCTGGGGTCCCGACGGAGCGATCGTCTTCACACCGGACCAGGTCAGCGGGTTGTCGAGCGTTTCCTCGGCGGGCGGCGAGCCCACGGTCGTGACCGAGCTCCAAGAGGGCGAGATCTCGCACCGTTTTCCGCAGTTCCTGCCTGGCGGCAATCACGTCGTCTACGTCGCCTACACGAACGCGGACCCCGACGAAGGCGTGATCAAGGTCGTCGACCTGGAGACCGGCGAGAGTCGGGACGTGCATCGTGGCGGAACCTACCCGCGCTACTCCAAGTCGGGCCACCTCCTGTTCTGGCGGGAAGCGACGGTGTTCGGCGCGCCGTTCGATTTGAAGAAGATGGAGCTGACGGAGATCCCCGTGCCCGTGTTGCAGGGTGTCGCCGGGAACCAGGAGGGCGGCGCCCAGTACGACCTCGCCGACGAGGGAACGCTCGTGTACCTGCCGGGCGCGGCGACCAAGAGCGTCGAGATCCCGTTTTCGCTGCAGTGGATGGACGCGGACGGGCAACTGTCCGAGATGACCGAGGTGCGCGGGCAGTTCGCCGCGGGGCTCGAGCTGTCTCCCGACGAAAAGACCGTCGCCGTGACGCGCTGGGTCGACGGCAACGCCGACGTCTGGTTGATCGATATCGCCCGGGCCACGCCGACACGACTGACGTTTCACGACGGCGTCGACCTGGAGCCGCGCTGGTCGCCGGACGGTAAGACGATCTACTTTTCATCGCGCCGCGGTGGGCTGTTCCATGCCTATCGCAAGTCCGCGGACGGCTCCGATGAAGCGACGTTGGTGGTGGAATCCGAGCACGACACTTTCATCGCCGACGTCTCCCGGGATGGACGTTGGCTGCTCTACGGGTACAACCACCCGAACAACAGGTCCGACCTCGGCGTCTACGCGCTGGACGGAAGCGAATCCGCCCGCGCGTTCCTGTCGACTCCCTTCACGGAAGAGAACGCGCGCTTTTCGCCCGACGGCAAGTGGGTCGCCTATCAGTCCGACGAGTCCGGCTCCGACGAAGTCTACGTACGTCCCTTCCCCGGACCCGGCGGAAAGTGGATGGTCTCGGCGGGTGGCGGTCGAAACGCGAGGTGGTCGTCGGACGGGAGTAGCTTGTTTTTCATCGATCCGGACCGCAGGCTGATGCAGGTCTCGATTTCCGCGGAGGGTTCGGCGCTGCGTGCCGGACGGGCCGAGGAAGTCGTGACGTTGGATCCGCGATTCCAGGGCATCGATCAGTGGGTGATCTCACGCGACGCGAGCCGCTTCGGGTTCGTGCAGAGTGGAGACACCGGGCCGACGGGCCTGGCGACGACGGATCACGTCCTGGTGACGTTCACCTTCAACTGGTTCGACGAGCTGGAACGCATCGTCGACGAGGTGAACTGATCAAGTCGGGGTCAGGTCTTGAATCGTGAATTTGGCGGCAGGCCGCTGTTGTTTTTGCTGCACTCGACCACACACTCACGATTCAAGACCTGACCCCGTTCAGAAGCACTGGGGGTCGAGGACCTTCGTCGTGGTGCCGCATTCGAACGATGCCTTGGTGCCGCCGCGTGGGCCGGCCGAGGTCGAGCCCCAGCCGGATTCGTAGATCCCCATGTCGTCGGTGCCGACGAGCAGCATGAAGATGCTGGTGGCGGGCGTTCCGTTCCACGAGAACGCTCCCGTCGTTCCGACGTTGCACAGCGCGGCGTCGATCGTCGACGTCGCGACGTTGGCCAGGTCCCCGTAGAGCACGTGGTAGTCGAACGACGGGCAGCCGCCGTCGGACCAGGTCAGCCCGATGCGGAACGCGCCGGCGCCCTGCTTGTCGATCCGCAACGTCCCCGTCGCGGGCGGCGCGGGGCGCGTAAACAGCTCGACCGGATCGCCCGGCGTGAGGTCCCTGCCGGCGAATCCCGGATAGTCCGGCGGGTAGCGACGCGCCTTGAAGACACCGCTGGCACTGACGAAATCTCCCTGGGTCAGCAGCCCGCCTCCGGTATCCGGGTTTTGGTACTCCCAGGTCAGCGTGCCGTCCGGTTCGACCTCGCGCATCCGGCCCATCGGGCCCTCCGTCGCCAGCGTGTTGCCGTTGGGCAAGCGCACCGAGCCGGAGGTGTTGGAGCCGTAGAAGTCCGCGGGAGGATCCGCCTGGTAGGTCCAGACCGGGCTCGCCGGCCCGTAGGGCTGCCCCGCGCCGAGCGCGTAGTTCCCGTCGACGTCGACCGGGGGCACGATCTCGACGATCGTCGAGTGGTCCCCCGGCGGCGGGTTGTTGTTGAAGATCAGCAGGTTGCCCGCACCGGGCAGACCGGGATCGATCCACAGCGTGTCGTGCTGCGTGTACAGTTGCTGATCGGCGGAGGTTCCGCGACCGTATGCCGCCGGGTTGCCCCAGCGGTAGATGAGATCGCCGCCCATCCCCGAGTTTCCCCCGGTGTGACCGGCCGCCTCGGCGGTCGTCGTGGAGTGGTCGATGACCCACAGCTCGCTGAACGCGTGCACGCTGAGGACGATCTGATCCAGGTCGGGGTTGTAGTCGATGCCGTTCATGTGCAGCATGTCGTGGCGCGTGCTGTAGTTGAAGTCGATCAGCTCCGGGTGGTCGGCGACGACGCCGTAGTTCGCCTTCGTCGCGTCGAAGTCCTGGATCAGGTGGTCCCGCGCGTGCCACTCCCAGACGATGTTGCCCCCGACCGGCGGTGTCGGCTGGACCTCGATGACCGACTCGAGCAGGAAGTCGCCGCTGATGTCGGCGGGGTTCTTGCCGGCGGCCGTCGCGTCGGCGACGGTGATCAGCTCCCAGGCCAGGATCAACAGATTGCCGTTGGGCATCAGCTCGAAGTCGTGGTGAGCGAAGTGGGTGTTCGATGCATACTCGAACTCCCAGATGAGGGCGCCGTCCCAGTCGTACTCCTCGAAGCGGCCGCCGGAACCGTTGGCGGCCGGAAACGCGCCGGGGTTGATCTTCGTCGAGCGCATCAGGGTGCCGTTTGGCGTCAGGTAAGCCATCAAGCCGGGCCGCGCGCTGCCCGTCCACGAGTTGACCTTCAGCCCGTCGTTGTTGATCAGGTAGGTGTTGAACGAGCCGATCGGGCTGAACAGCGTGTAGCCGGGATCGGGGTTCTCGTTGACGAACAGCCCGACGGTCTGCTGCGCCCCGGCGGGCATGGCGAGGGCGGCAAAAAGCCCTAGAAGAATTGCAACGCGATTTTTTCGGGCCACCCGGGGAGACCTCCTGCCTGGCCGCTTTTTATACGACCAAAAACGATTCGAGGCGACCCGAGCGTGCCGGCGGCGTATGATCTGTCCCCGAATCGGAGGAACCTTGGAACTCACTCCCGGCAAGCAGCTCCTGCACTACCGCCTGACCGAGAAGATCGGCGAGGGCGGGATGGGCGTCGTCTGGAAGGCCGTCGACACGACGCTCGACCGCGACGTGGCGATCAAGTTCCTGCCCGACACCTTCTCCGGAGAGCCCGAGCGGCTGGCGCGCTTCGAGCGTGAAGCCCGCGTGCTCGCCTCGTTGAACCACGCGCACGTCGCGGGCATCTACGGGATCCATGAAGCGGAGGGGAAACGCTTCCTCTCGATGGAATACGTCCCCGGCGAGGATCTCGCGGCCCTGCTGGAACGCGGCGCCTTGCCGCTGGAACGTGCCCTGCAGGTCGCGCGCGAGGTCGCCGAGGCCCTCGAGGCCGCCCACGAGAGCGGCGTGGTGCACCGCGACCTCAAGCCGGCGAACGTGCGCGTGACCGCGGAGGGCAAGGCCAAGGTGCTCGACTTCGGGCTGGCCAAGGCCTACGACCCGGCCACGGCGAGCGATCCCATGCGCTCGGCGACGGTGACGTCGGCCGGTACGGTCGCGGGGTTGATCCTCGGCACGGCGGCGTACATGTCGCCCGAGCAGGCCGCGGGTCAACCGACCGACCGGCGCGCCGACATCTGGTCGTTCGGCGTGATGCTGCACGAGATGCTCTCGAACAAACGCATGTTCGAGGGCGAGACGATCTCGCACACGCTCGCGGACGTGTTGCGCAAGCCGATCGAGCTGGGCGACCTGCCGGAGAGCACGCCGCCGAGAATCCGGAGGCTGCTCGAACGCTGCCTCGAGCGCGACAAGATGCGCCGGCTGCGCGACATCGGCGAGGCGCGCATCGCGCTCGAGGACGCGATCGCGGATCCCGAGGCGGAAGAATCCGTCACCGCCACCGGCGCGCCTGCCGTCGTAAAGCGAACGAGCGTGCTGCCGTGGAGCGTCGCGGGGCTGGCCGCGATCTTGGCCGTCGTCGGTTTTGTCTGGAATCCGGGCGGGGACTCGGGAACCGCCGAGCCCGTCCGACGGTTCAGCCTCGAGGTCCCCAACCGGGGCAGCACGAGACAGGGCGACGGGAAGATGCTGGCCATCTCCATCGACGGGCGCTACGTCATCACGCGGGGCGGGCTCGGGTCGGACGACATGCTTTATCGCCGACCGTTCGACAGGTTCGAGCCGCAGCCGATCGAGGGCACGGCCGGCGGCCGGATCCCGTTTCTTTCACCCGACGATCGATGGCTCGGCTTCATGGCCGGGGCCGATATCCAAAAGGTGAGCTTGCAGGGCGGAGCTCCGATCCGACTGGGGCGGTCGCTGGCGGCTCCCAGCGGCATCAACTGGGGCAGCGACGGCTTCATCTATTTCGGAGGCCAGGGCCGGATCTGGAGGATTCCCGCGGACGGCGGGGAAGCCGAAGCCCTGACCGAGGTCGACGGTGTCGATGGCCGGCGTCTGTTCCACCCGTTCCACGTCAAGGACACGAGACTCTTGCTCTGTCACGCAGCTGCCAGTTCGTCGGGATCGGGCCAACTCGTGGCTTTCGACCTGGAGACGCGCAAGCTTAAGGATCTCGAGACGCCGGGATCCGACCCTCGCTACCTGCCGACGGGACACGTTCTCTTTGCTCAAGGGGATCGCGTGTTCGTCGCTCCTTTCGATCCGGATCGAGTCGAGATCACCGGGCCGCCGCGGGAATCCGCTCCGCGCGCCTGGGTCGATCAGGGCCAGATGCAGCTCGACGTCTCGGCCACGGGAACGATGATCTACATGCCGGTGAGCCAGGGAGAGGTCCAGACGCTCGTCACGGTCGATCTGGAGGGTCAGGTGACCCCGCTGGTCCCCGATGGCCTGCCGTTCCACACCTACAACGATCCTCGCGTCTCGCGCGACGGCCGGCGCGTGCTGGTCGCGGGCGACGGCGGGGCGATCTGGATGATCGATCTCGACACGCAGACGCCGACGTTGATGAGCGAGAGCGGCTTCTACCCGCACTGGAGCCCCGACGGGAGCGAGATCATCTACGGTACCGACCGCAACGAGTCGTACGACATCTACCGCCGCCCGGTCGACCTCAGCCGTCCCGAAGAGTCCTACCTGGACGTGGAAAACAACCTGCGCTCGGCCGACTGGACCCGCCAGGGGCTGCTGATCATCCGCGAGGAGATCCCGGACAAGGGCATGGACCTGAACTACCTCACGAGCATCGACGATCCGACGATGATCCCGCTGCTGAGCGGCGAGGACGACGAGCTCGCCCCGATCGTGTCCTACGACGGGAAGTGGCTGGCCTACCTCTCCGACTACTCCGGCAGCGACGAGATCTACGTCACGTCGTTCCCGCAGCCGGGGGCGCGAATGCAGATCTCGACCAGGGGTGGATCGAGCCCGGTCTGGGCGCCCGACGGGTCGGCCGTCTATTACTTCGAGGGCCGCGACCTGATCGCCGTGTCCATCGAGACGGAGCCGCGCTTCCGTGTCACGGGGCGGAAGAAACTGTTCGACGGCGAGTACGTGCAGTACCGCTGGTCGCGCCAGTACGACATCATGCCGGACGGCGAGCGGTTCATCCTGGTGAAGAACCCGCCGCAGCAGGACGTCGAGGTCGTGACCAACTGGTTCTCGGAGTTGACGGCCGGCAACTGACGTTGGCGCGCACCGAGCGTTGGGCTAAGCTGACGCGGTGGCTTCCGACGGCAAACTCTCCGGCTGGGGACGCCTCTTCGTGCCGGGGGAAGAGATCCTTTCCGAGGATCTCGAAGCCATCACCAGAGGTGCGGTACTGACCCGTGGACTCGGCCGTTCGTACGGCGACTCCTCACTCCCGCCTCCATCAGTCACGAAGATCCCGGCCACGCCGCTGGCCAACCGCGTGCTGTCGTTCGACGAGACGAGCGGTGTGATGCGAGCCGAGGCCGGGTTGTCGCTCGGCGAGATCAATCGCGTCTACCGACCGCGGCTTTGGTCGTCGCCGGTGCTGCCCGGCACGCAGTACGTCACGCTCGGCGGCATGGTCGCGGCCGACGTGCACGGCAAGGAGCACCACGCGACGGGTTGTTTCGGCGAGCACGTCCGTTCGTTGAAGATGCGTCTCGCGGACGACCGCATCGTCGAGTGCTCGCGCGAGGAGCACCCGGACCTTTTCGCCGCGACGATCGGCGGGATGGGGCTCACCGGTCACATCCTCGAGGTCGAGTTCGCGATGCAACGCGTCGACTCCCCCTGGATCTGGCAACGCGCGGAGCGGATCGCCGGCATCGAGGACTACCTCGCCGCGTTGACCGAGGCGAACGATGCCTGGCCGTTCATCGTCGGCTGGATCGACTGCCTCAAGACCGGCCCGAGCATGGGACGCGGGATCCTCTACTGCGGCCGCTGGGCAACGCGCGAGGAAGCACCTGCGGAGCCGCCTCAGGAAAAGCGGCGGCTGACGGTACCGTTCGAGTTCCCGCAGTTCGCGCTCAACCGGTTCTTCATCCAGATGTTCAACGCGGTGAACTACGGCAAGCAACGCGCCTCGACCGAGGGCATCGTGCACCCGCAGCCGTTCTTCCACCCGCTCGACGCCATCCTCGAGTGGAACAAGATCTACGGTCGCTCCGGCTTCACCCAGTACCAGTGCGTCATCCCGAAAACAGCAGGGGCGGAAGCACCGCGCCGCTTCCTCGAGCGGTTGACCGAGCTCGGCGGGTCGTCGTTCCTGTGCGTGATCAAGAACTGCGGGCCCGAGGGTTTCGGCATGCTCTCCTTCCCGATGGAGGGCACGACGCTGGCGCTCGACATCCCGGTACGCGACAACACGCAAGGCATCGTCGACAAACTCAACGAACTCTTGATCGAGATGGGGGGCCGGGTTTACCTGGCAAAGGACGCGTTCACACGACCAGAACATTTCCGCGCGATGGAACCCCGGCTCGACAGGTTCATGGAAGTGCGCGAACGTTGGGACCCGGAGCGGCGGTTGCGCAGCGCGCAGTCGGTCCGCTTGATGGGAGATCGTCCATGAAGGTCGCCATCCTGGGCGGGACGAAGGGCATGGGTCGTTCGCTGGCGCGGTTGTTTGCCGATCGCGGCGACGCGATCTGCCTGCTCGGCCGTGACCGTGTCGGCCTCGACCTGAGCGCCGAGGACCTGCGATCACGCGGTAAGTCGGACGTGTCGGTCGCGCTTTGCGACCTGGAGAAGCCGTACGAGTTCGCTGCTTCGCTGGATGCCGCCCGGGAGGCGCTCGGCGGGCTCGACATTGTCGTCGTCACCGCGGCGCTGTTCGCGCCGCAGGAAAAGCTCGAGAGCGATTCTGCGTTTACCGAGAAGATGCTCACGCTCAACTTCACCAACACGATCCTGTTCTGCGAGGAGGCGCGTAGGCGACTGCTCGACGCCGGCGGCGGGACGCTGTGCGTGTTCAGCTCGGTCGCCGGCGAGCGCGGGCGCAAATCCGTCGTGATCTACGGTGCCTCGAAAGCCGGAGTGTCGGCCTACCTCGAGGGACTCGATCACAAGTTCCACTCCCAGGGACTGCGCACCGTCTGCGTGAAGCCGGGCTTCGTCAAGACCGGGATGACCGCGGGCCTGAAGGTGCCGCCGTTCGCCGGCGAGCCCGATCCCGTCGCGCGTCGCGTGCTGCGCGCGATCGACGCCGGCAAGCCCGTGGTCTACGCGCCACCGATCTGGGCCTGGATCATGTTCGTGATCCGCCACCTCCCGCGCTCCGTCATGCGCCGCCTCGGTTTCTAACGGGGTCAGGTCTTGAATCGTGAATCAGGTCCCGGGCAGGACCTCCAGCGATGATTCACGATTCAAGACCTGACCCCGTTAGAGGAGCGCGACGATGCGGAGCGGGCCGCCGCTGCCGCCGCCGATCTTGGCCGGCAGCGCGATCACGGTGAAGCCGGAGGGCGGCAGCCGGTCGAGGTGCGCGACGTTCTCGAACGCGGGCACGTTGTGCTCGAACAGCGCGACGTGGGCCGCGAAGTCGTTTGACGGGCCGTGGTCGATGGACGGCGTGTCGAGCCCGATCGCGCGGATCTTCTTCTGGTTGACGAGCCAGTCCACCGCCGCGGGGTCGAGGCCCGGGAAGTGCAGCTTGGGCACCGCGGCGGGTCCGAGCTCGGCGGTGCCCATGTACTTCTCGCGGTCGGGCCAGTAAGCGCCGAAGCCGGTGTGGAGCAGCACGATCGAGCCCTCGGGCAGCGCGCCGTGCGTTGCCTCCCAGGCCTCGAAATCGGCGATGCCGATCAGATGGTCGCGATCGGCGGCGCACGCCTCGCGCACGTCGATCGTCACGCCGGGCCCGATCAGCCGCGTCAGCGGGATCTCGTCGGTCGTGTCACGGCCGTCGAAGAAGTGTCGCGGCGCGTCGATGTGCGTGCCGCCGTGCTCGGGTCCGTGGATCATGTGCGACAGGTAGTAGAAGCCGGCTTCGGTGACGCCGTCGGCCTGCGTTTCGAGCGTGAAGCCCGGGGAGGTCGGCCAGGCGATCGTGGTCTCGTCGATCGTCCAGGTCAGGTCGACGATCTCGCGGTCGTGGATCGGGGTGGGCGGTTCGGGAGGTGCGGCGCAGCTCATCGAGAGCAATAGGCCGACGGTGAACAACATCCTCATATCGCGAGGATTGTAGCCGAGAATTCGAGCCGGTTCAGACCGTTTCGGGAACCCTCGCCTGGACGCGGTCGATGGCTTCGAAGCCCAGCAGCGTGATGTCGGGCGTCAGGTAGTCTTCTCGAACCGGCTCTTCCCTGAGCAGGTCCGTGCTCAGGTACTTCTTGTTGCTGTCCGGGAACAGCGTCACGACCGTCGCCTCGGACCCCAGTTCCCGTTGCAGCTGGACCGCGCCGAGAAAGTTGGCACCGGAGGAGATCCCGACGCCCAGCCCCAGCGAGCTGGCCAGCCGTTGCGCCATCAGGATCGCGTCGCCGTCCTCGATATCGACGATCTCGTCGAGCTCGTCGAGGTGGACGATCTCCGGCACGAACTCGTCGGAGATGCCCTGGATTCGATGGCAGCCGTTCTTCTTTCCGGTGCGCAACGTCGGCGAGCAGGCGGGCTCGAGCGGATGGATGCGCACCTCCGGCAGGTGTCGATTCAGGTAGCGTCCGACGCCCATGATCGTGCCGCCGGTCCCGACACCCGCGACGAAGGCGTCGGGCACCAGACCGACCTGCTCGAGCTGCTCGAGGATCTCGGGTCCCGTCGTCGTCTCGTGGGCGTCGCTGTTGTCCTCGTTGAGGAACTGGCGCGGGAGGAACGCGTCCGGATCGCGCAGCGCGTACTCCTCCGCCCGCTTGATGCAGTCCATGAACCCGCCCTGCTCGCGGGTCACGAGCGTCGTCTCCGCACCGAAGCTGCGGATCAAGCGGATGCGCTCGTCGCTCATGTAGTCGGGGATGAAGATCTTGCAGCGATGGCCGAGTGCCCTTCCGATGCCCGCGAAGGAGATTCCGGTGTTTCCGCTGGTCGCCTCGACGATGATCGAGTCGGGTTTCAGCAGCCCCCGATTGTGCGCGGCGCGCAGGATGTGGAGCGCCATCCGGTCCTTCACGCTGCCGGTCATGTTCAGGTTCTCGGACTTGGCGTGGATCACACCCGGTCGGCCGCGAAAGGTGTAGTGCACCGCGAGAAGGGGCGTGTTGCCGACCAGGTGGGTAAGCGCGTCGAACTGCTTCGCGGCGTTCATCGTCGATCCCTCTTAGTTCCTCGAAACGAGGAACCATAAAAAATAAGCTCGGGGCGGCGGGGTTGCGCCTCCGCCCCGAGCGGCAGGCCGGGGGGCGAACCGCCCGGTGAACTCTTGCGACTTGACGAGACAGGTGACAACGCCCTCAGGGGGTTGAGGGCTCCGCGGGGAAGTTGGAGCAACGGTCGTTGTCCGGACGGTCACGTCAAGAAGCGTCGGAGCCTCCGTAACGGCCGACCCCGATTAGGTAGCCGGGCGGCATATCTCCTCCTTGCTCCTGTCCACGGTCATTATCCGGCGTTGGAAGGGCGGAATCCGTAAGGGATTCCCGCAAGGCTTCGGAGCGAAAAAGTGCCGGACGGAGGACAAATCGAGGCCCGGTGCGATGGGCAGGGTTCGGAACGCCCCGAACCGGCTCGCCGGCGTCGAAGCCAGGCTGCCAGCGGCCGTGGCGCGCTAGAATCCGCTGGACGTGGAGGAGACCGCGGTGGGTCAAGCCGCATGACGTTCGACATCGGTCTGGTGCTCGCCATCCTGGTCGTCTCGTTCGCCCTGTTCGTGACCGAATGGATCCGCATGGACGTCACGGCGCTGCTCGTGCTGGGGGCGCTGGCCGTCAGCGGGCTCGTTTCCCCCAACGAGGCGCTCACGGGGTTCAGCAACCCTGCGGTGGTCACCGTCTGGGCGATGTTCATGCTCAGCGCCGGGTTGACCCAGACCGGTGTGGCCAACGTGATCGGGCGCCAGGTGCTGAAGCTCGCCGGGACCGGCGAGATACGCCTCGTGGCGATCATCATGCTCACTTCGGGCGTGCTGTCGGCGTTCATGAACAACATCGGCGTCGCGGCGCTGATGCTGCCGGTGGTGATGGACGTCGCGCGACGGACCGGGCGGCCGCCGTCGCGCCTGTTGATGCCGCTCGCGTTCGGCTCGCTGCTCGGAGGGCTGACGACGCTCATCGGCACGCCGCCCAATCTGCTCGTCAGCGAGGCGCTGCGTGCCAGCGGCGGGGAACCGTTCGGCCTGTTCGACTTCGCACCGGTCGGCGGTGCGGTGATGCTGGCGGGCGTCCTTTTCTTCGCCCTCGTTGCGCGCCACTGGTTGCCGCAGCGCGATCCCGGACGCGAATCGACCGCGGGCGGGCCCAATGTCGAGGGCGACTACGCGTTGCAGGAGACGACCCTCGAAGTGCGCATCTCGCGTGGGTCGCCGCTGGTCGGCAAGACCTTGAAGCAGAGCCGCCTCGGATTTGCCACCGGGCTCAACGTCTTCGCCGTCTTTCGCGACCAGCGGGTGTTCACGACGCCGGGCGGGGATTTCGTCCTGCAGGCCGACGACCGGCTCGAGGTCGAGGGGCACATCGACCGGCTCGAGGAGCTGCGCGGTTGGCGCGAGCTGGTGATCGAGCAATCCGATCTGGGTCTCGAGTCCCTCGTTTTCGGCGGCGTCGAGCTGGCCGAGCTACAGATCGCGCCCGACTGCGATCTGGTCGGCAAGAACCTGCGACAGACCGACTTTCGCAACCGCTTCGGCGTGATCGTGCTCGCGCTGCGACGCGAGGGTGAGGTGTTGCTCTCCGGGCTGGCCGAGGTTCCGTTGAAGACCGGGGACCGGTTGCTCGCGCAGGGTCACAAGTTGCGTATCGAGGCGCTGCGCGATTGCAAGGAGTTCGAGGCCAGCGTTCACGAGCCGACCGAGAGCCTCGCGCAGCAGTACCAGTTGCAGGAGCGGTTGTTCGCGGTGCGTGTGCCCGCCGAATCGGTGCTGATCGGCAAGAGCTTGAAGGAGAGCCGGCTCGGCGACGCGCTGGCGCTGGCTGTCCTCGGCATCATTCGTGCCGACAACGCCTATCTGCTGCCCGAACCCGACGAGGTGCTGCAGGCGGACGACCGGTTGCTCGTGCGTGGCAAGCCGGAAGATCTGGATGTCTTCCGCGGGTTGCAGGACCTCGAGATCGAGAGCGGCTCGGCGCGCGGGTTGCAGGCGCTCGAGTCCGACGAGGTCGGCCTGGTCGAGGCGACGCTGTCGCCGCGGAGTCGGCTGGTGGGCAAGACGCTGCCGCAGCTCGAGTTCCGCTCGCGCTACGGCCTCCAGGCGCTGGCGATCCTTCGCGAGGGTCAGGCGCACCGCTCGGGACTGCGCGACATCGAGCTGCGATTCGGCGACGTGTTGCTGTTGTTCGGCAAGCGCGAGCGTGCGGCGTTGTTGACCGACGAGCCGGATTTCATCGTACTGACGCAGAAGCTGCGCGAGGTCGTGCGCAATGAAAAGGCGCCCTTCGCCGTGCTGATCATGGCCGCGGTGTTGACGCCGGTCTTGATGGGCGTCCTGCCGATCGCGATCGCGGCCATCGGCGGGGCGACGCTGATGGTGTTGTCGCGCTGCCTGACGATGGAAGAGGCGTATCGCGCGGTGGAGTGGCGCTCGATCTTCCTGATCGCGGGGATGTTGCCGCTGGGATTGGCGATGCAGGAAACGGGCGCGGCGAACCTCATCGCCGAGGGCGTGCTGAACGTCGCCGGCTCACTGGGGCCCTGGGGCATCATCGTCGGCCTCTATCTGGTGACGGCGGTCGCCACGATGGTCATCCCCACCGCGGCATTGGTCGTGCTCATGGCACCGATCGTCTTGAAGGCGTCGGCCGATATGGGCATCTCGCCGCAGACCTCGATGATGGCGGTGGCGATCGCCGCGTCGGCCAGCTTCACCAGCCCGATCTCGCACCCCGCCAACCTGCTCGTGATGGGCCCCGGCGGCTACCGCTTCAAGGACTACGTCAAGATCGGCGTACCGCTTACGATCCTCGTGCTGATCGTCACGATGCTCCTGCTCCCCTGGGTCTGGCCCCTCCAATAGGGGTCAGGTCTTGAATTCGAGCATTCTCGTCCGGTTTTGATCGCGGGATTCCCGAATTCAAGACCTGACCCCGGTTGGGTTGCCCTTGTTCGAAGCGCTGCCTAGATTCGCATCATGAAGCGTTTGTTTGCGGCCACGGGACTCGTGTGCGTTCTGGGTGTCACCGCCGCTCTCGCGGTCAACGTGGACCGCGAGATCGTCAAGATCCGTGCGGTGGAGCCGCCGCTGGTCAACGTGGCGGGGATCGATTTCGACGGTCTTCGCGCCGAGGTCGCGTTCGGCGAGGTGAAGATCGGCGAGCCGCTGCTGCGCACGACCAAGAGCTGGTGCACGCCCGAGCAGAGCAAGAACAAGCTCAAGGACGCGGTCGAGCTCCCGACACACTACTACGAGATCCCGTACGAGGCGGACTCCGGCGTCGTCGTGATCCGCGACGGCACGGGCCAGGTGATCTACACCGATCGTCTTTCGTCCTACGAGTCGAGCGAGCGCTTCGGTTACGACCGGTGTCGCTACTGGTTCAAGCCGAACCTGGACGAGGACTTCAAGGGCAAGATGATCACGATCGAGCGCAACATCGACAAGAGCGTCGCGGAGTACTTCACGAGCGCCGCTCACCGCGCGATGGACGATGCGTTGTTCTTCAACGTGCTCGAGGAGCGGGTGCCGCTGTACCGCTTCAAGGACAAGGTCCACGACTACGGCGATCTGAATCGCGCCTTCGACCTCGCCCGGCGCGGTTACGAGAACGGCCTGGCCGGTGAGTCGGATCTGTGGAACGCGGTCGAGATCTGGGAGGCGGCGCTCGAAGAGAGCGATCTCAACGACAAGAAGGCGCGGGTCAACCGTAAGGTCAGCGTGAAGCTTTTCGAGAGCGTGGGCATCGCGCAGCTCGTGCTGGGCGACTACGCGGCCTCCGTCAACAACCTCGAGAAGTCGCAGCGTTACACGAGCATGGTGACGTCGCGGTCGAGCGGCACCGGCACGCAGGACCTGATGTTGCGGGCGCGTGAGCGCAAGCATCGCGCCGGGAAGAACACGGATCTCCCGACCGATCCCGAGGAGCTCGAGCAGCTGCGTGTCTCGGTCGAAAGGTATCGCGGACAGGTGCCCGTGCGTTTGCTCCCGACGTCCGAGCTGGCGCGGCTACGCACCGAGCACACCTCGTCGTCGCTCGGCGATGCGGTGACGGCCCACGTCGAGGAGGCCAACGAGCACCAGGCGGCCGTCGAGGCCGGTCTGGAGAATCCGTTCGAGCGTCAGGTCGGCCGTACGGCGACGCAGGGCTTCTATCTCTTCCTGATGCCTTACGGCAACAAGTTCGACGAGTTCCCGGTGCGGGTCTGCGAGCTGACGCACCTGAACCAGCTGCGCTTGCCCAAACACGGTTTCACGACGGTGCCGGAGGAGATCGGCAACCTGAAACATCTCAAGGTGCTCGACCTGAGCGGCAACCAGATCGAACGGTTGCCCGACTCCGTCGGCAACCTGACCAACCTCAAAACGCTGAAGATCCAGGACAACCCGCTGGCGCCGGGCGAGCTCGAGCGGCTCAAGGCGTTGCTCCCGGGGTGCAAGATCAAGGGGTAACGGCTACTTCTCGCCCTTCTCGACCTTCCAGGTGGACTCCACGTTGCCCCCACTGGAGCCCTTGCTCTTCATGCCCTGCGCGTCGTAGGAGACCTTGACCTCCTCGAAGTTGAGCGAGAAGTTCTCGACCGGCACGTCGCCCGATCCGCTCGCGTTCACGCTGTAGCTCGTCACCCTCACGTTCTTCAGCTCGTACTTCATGTAAGTCGCGCGCGATCCGCCGTACGTCGCCGTCAAGTCGATCTCGACCTTCGGAAACACCTTGCCCTTGCAGACGGCCTCCGCGAGCTTGGGGCTCGCCTTGTCGACACTCTTCGTCAGGACGAAATCGTCGTGGGTGAGGCTCGTGCGCGGCTGGGTCGCCCCGGCCGCAACCGATCTCGGCGCGATGTCCATCCGCGCGGACATCGATTCGATGATGATCCAGTCCTTGTGCGGGTCGTCGGCGGCCGTCGAGTCGCCGCCCATGCCCTCGATCTTCATGTAGACGCCGGCTCCGGCCATGGGGAGCGCCAGCGCAACCACCAGGACGATCGCGATCGCCAGTTTGCCGTTCATGCTCCTCTCCTTCATCGATAGAGACTCAGACGCGGGCCGACGATCTCGATCGACACCTCACGGGTGTCGGCCGAGGACCTCGGGTTGCGGATTTCCAGGGATGAAAACGTGATGTCGCGGAGCTCGAGCCGGCCGAGCTCCTCGTTCCCGTCCGGGCCGAGGAAGACCAGGCGGGCGCCGGGCGCCGGATCGGGCTCCGTGCCCTTCGGCCGGCTGCGATCGATGATGTAGAACGCGCGGTGCCAGCGCTCCCAGGAAGACGCGTCCGCCCCGCTGATGTGCAGTTTCAGGTCGGGGGTCTCGCGCGAGTCGACCTCGTCTTTGATCACTTTTTGCTTCCAGGTGAAGCTTTCGATCTTCGCCACGCGCTCGACCGGCAGGTCGCCGAGCTCCAGACGGAAGTTCGAGCAGAGCCACGTCTTCGTTTTCGGGCCGACCACACCGTCTACGTTGAGGGACTTCTTCTTCTGGAAATTCTTGACCGCTGCCTTGACCGTGACCGTCATGTAGGCGGGAGCACCGTCACCGGCGTCGAGAGCGGGAAACTCGATCGAGTCGATGAACGCTTGTTGAAACTCGGTCGACTCGAGTCCGCGGCCCGCCGCGTCGACGCCGACGACCTGTCCGTCCCGTCGCTGCGGTCCGTCGAAGTTCGCATCGACCCACTCGTAGAACGGCCGGGCCAGATCCAGACCCGCCATGAACGAGAGCGTGGGCTCCGGCGAAGAGCTCGGACCGACACCGCTGACCGGTTCGACTTCGCCGACGGGTTTTCCGTCCAGCACCAGCACGTAGCGATCGACGACCGACCTGTCCGGCTCGGGCACCTCGAGTCGCGCCGACGCTCCCCAGCCTCCGCGCGAAATGCCGGTGACGCGTACGCCGAAGGAGTAGGATCCGTCGGGCCCGACATCCTCGGGCCGGATCGTCTTGATGTGGTCGTAGCCGCCCTGAACGCTGATGTTGGAGGGTGGCCAGAAGCGCACGCGGAGCGGGATCTCCTCGTCGAGACCCTCCAGCCCGGTCACCCGCGTGGTCAGCGTCGTCGACTCACCCTCGAGGAGATCGGCCTTCGGCGCCGACAGGTTCGTCGCGATGTTCCGGATCTCTCCTTCTGCCACGGGCTGCCCGCGCTCGCTCAGCGTGACCGGCGCCACGCCGGTGACGCCGCGCGGTGAGCGGAAGATCGCGCCGCGGGGCGACTCGGCCAACGGGAGCGCGTCCAGCCCGCCGACGCGGAGAAGGGACGAGTCGAGGTCGCCGTCGAACGGGCCCGGAACGCGCAGCGGCACGTTCTGCTGGGCGATCGTCGGCAGACGGAAGTCGGGGATCTCCGGTGCGCTGTCGCGGATCGGGATCTCGACCCGTCCGATCTCGCGGCCGGGCTTGCCCTTCTTGATCTCGCGTAGGATCAACGTCGCCGTGGCGGCCGTTCCTTCGGGCACGTCGAGCCGCAACCGCCCGTCGCCCACCGAGCCGCGCGGGTGTTCACCCAGCTCGAACAGGTAGCCGGCAAGGGCCTCGCGGTTCTTCTCCTTCTTCTTGTCGTCGTCCCCGTCGGGCTCGGCGACCACCGTCCCGGAGAAGGTGTCGCCGGCGACGATGTCCTCGGGGAGGTTGACGGTGACGGTTCCGGTGAAGGTATCGAACGTGGCCGTCTGCAGTCCGCCGCCTTGGCTCTCGAGCTCCGCGTCGCCGTCGGCGGTGAGGCCGGGTGTCGCCGCCAGGACGAACAAGACCGGGAGAAGGATCGAACGCATCTCCGCCCTCCTTTCGCGGGGACGCGCCCGTTTCTATCGGCCGGCCGACCGGTCGCGAGCAACGGACCTGCCCCCTCTCTAAGGATAGACCCGCGGGTCCGGCAGCTTCACTAATTTTATTCGACGACGAGCAGGAGCGCGCCGCCCTCGACGGCGGCACCGGGGGAAACGGCGATCTTCGTCACCGTTCCCCCGTTGATCGTGGCGATCTCGTTTTCCATCTTCATCGCCTCGACGACGATCACTCCGGCCCCGGCTTCCACCTCGTCGCCCTCGGCGACCAGTACGCGAACGACCTTGCCGGGCATTTGGCTGACGATCTTCTCCGGTCCGGCCTTTGCGGCAAGGCTATCGCGCGCCTGGCGGCTGGGGTCGGAGATCGTGGCGTCGAGCTGGGCCGCGCCGCGCCGCACCTTGTAGGTGTCGCCGTCACGTTCGACGGAGACCTCGTACGACAGCTCGTCCGTGATGAAGGAGTAGAAGTTGTACTCGAGCTTGTGCGAGTCGACCTCGTGGTGGCGACCGTCGACCTCCACGATGTAGTGGCCGTTTTGCCGCGTCACCACGACGTCGTGGACGTGGTCGCGCACCTTGACGGCGAGTCGCATCGCGCCAGTGTCCTTCCTCAGGCGTCGTTTTGCAACGTGAGATCGTCGAGTTTCTTCTCGATCATCGACTTCACGGTCGAATCCCAGATCTCGCCGCTGAACCCCGAGCCTTCGACGCTGACCGCCCGGCGCATGTCGTCGTCGGGCCGCTTGCCGCCGATCAGAACGACGGCGGCACCCTCGGGAGTCTCCTCACCGCCCGCAGACCAGCGCAGCGTGACCTTGGCGATGGCGTCGGCCGCGACCGGTCCGTGCTCGGAGCTGGGCCCGAGCGGCGCCGCGATCGAGAGGTTGGCCACCGAGCGCACGAGCGAGTCGACCTTGCTCGTGTCGAGCTCGGTCTCCGCGGCGCCCGAGACCGTCCAGCCGGACTCGTCCTTGACCAGCTCGAACGATCCTTCGGGATTGGTGATCGACAGCGATTGCACCGCGTCGGTGTTCACGTCGAGCAGCTTGTTGTCGGCCCACGCGCCGGGATCCGCGCGCACGTCGTACGCCGCGAGGCCCGAAACCTCGTAGACCTCGCTGTCCCCCGGTCGGCGCACGTGCAACGCCCGGTAGTTCGGCGAGCTGCCCACGATCAGGTCGGCTGCGGGATCTCCGTCGTCGGAGGTCCACAGCTTGACGCGCCCCTCGTTCTCGTCGCTCTCGACCTTGAACGCGGAGTGGTACTTCCCGCTGCGCACGACCGGCCGCCGGACCTCGAGTCCGGCGAGATCGCCGATCAGCTCGTCGATCTTGGTCTCGTTCGCCGGGAAGCCGCCGAACTCCTCGAGGCCCCAGCCGTCGCCGCCGCGGATCAGCGTGACCTGGTCGTCGTCGCCCGACAGCTGGATGCGTGAGACCTGCGCGACGTCGATGTCGGGGAATAGGGTCGTGGCCGTCGTGGCCGACGAGCCGGAACCGAACGGGAACTGGAACAGCAGGATCAAGACGACCTGAACGGCCAGCAAGATACCCAGTCTCTTTTGAGTGCTCGTCATGATCAGGACTCCTGCCGGGCGAACCGTGCGAACTCTTCCGCCGTGCGCGCTCGACGGCGGCGCATCAGGACGCCCACCACGATCAAGAGAACGGTCGGGAAGATGTAGCTCGCCGACTCGAGGGCGACCTCCGCTCGACGCTCGGTCGGTTCGAGCCGTCGCGAGCGGACGCCGGCCGAGCGAATCTCGAGCATCTCGTTGTCCAGGCCGACCCAGTCGATCAGGTTCTGGACGAAGCGCAGGTTCTCGACGAAGAAGCCGCCGTCGGTGCCCAGCGAGCGGGCCACCATGTCGGAGAGGAACGCGGCGTCGCCGACGACGACGAGCCGCGTCTCGGGCGAGCGCTCGAGCGTGACGCGTGTCGTTTCCGGCTGCGACTCGCCGAGAGGATCGTCGGAGGTCTCGTCCTCGTCCGCCGGCTCGTCTCCGGGAATCGGCTTGCCGGCGAAGAAGCTCTCGAACTGCCCGGACAGCGTCACCGCGAGATTGCGCGGCTCGGTGCCCTCTTCGGGGACGACGTAGTCGACGAAGCCGACCTTCGAGATGTCGGCATCCGTCCAGCTTCTCTCCGACGAACGCAGCAGCGGCAACGCCTGGAGGTCTTCGGGGAGCTCCGCCGCGATGGTGATCGGGCTGGCCCAGTAGACGCCGACGGAGTCGAGGCTCGCGGTGACGTCGCGGTTGGCGAAGCCGTCGTCCTGAACGCGCACGAGGTAGGGGTAGGGGGCCATCGTCCAGGTGCGCATCGCGCCGAGAGCCGTCTGGCGGATCTCGGGGATCGGCAGCGCCTGGTTGCGGTCGTCCAGCACGAGCGTCTTCTCGATGGTCAGCCCGTGGTGCGCCAGCCAGTCGTCGAGGCCGGTGTCGACCGCCATCGCGGTCAATCCCGCCATCCCGAAATCGGGGGCGTAGTTGCCGCTGCAGAGGACCACGCGGCCGCCGCGCATCAGGTACTGGTCCAGGGCGTAGAGCTGCGTGTCGTCGAGGTTCTGCGGCTTGAGCACCAGCAGCACGTCGACGTCGGTCGGCACCGGCGTCGAGGAGAGCGTGACCTTGCGCGTCTCGTAGTCCTGGCCGAGAAACCGTTGAACCTCCTCGAACTCCGGCCGGTCCTGCGGCGGCATGTTCATCTGCATACGAATCTCCGGCGGGATCGCCGGCGGATCCGGGGTGACGATGCCGACCGTCTTGAGGAAGCCGGGCGTGTTGCGCTTGAGCGACGACTCGATCGACTCGCGGATCGACGCCGCGGTCACGTTCTCGTCGGTCAGCACGACCTGTTCGATCTGGTCGCCGACCTGCAGCAGCGCGTAGAGGTAGAACGACTCGCCGCCGAACAGGCCGAGCGACATCGGGGGGACGCGGCCGAACCGTGACTGGACCTCCGCGAGCACCTCCTCGCCCGCGGTCGGGTCGAACTCCTCGAAGCGAAACTTGTCGCCGCCCGCGGCCTCGAGCTCGGTCGCCGCCGCGCGCAGCGCCTCGGGGGTTTCGCCGAGCATTTCCGGCAGGGCCTCCGGGGACAGGATCCCGGTGAGCACGACCTCGCCCTCGACACGCGAGAAGAGCTCCGCCGAGCTCTGGAACCCGTAAACCACCTTCTTGATCGCGCGCGTCAGGTCGTACTCGAGGTTGCGCAGCGTGACGTCGATGTCGTCGTCGGGCGTCACCTCGACGTCGATCAGGTCCTGGAAGCCGTAGCGCACGTACTGGTCGCCGTACCGCACCACCAGCGCGAAGTAGGCGTTGACGATCCCCGCCTCGTACTTCGAGGCGAGCCGGAACGGCGTGCTGCGGACGCCGTAGCGCTCGGCCGCCTCCCGTTCCGCCGCCTCGTCCTCGCCGGGGTCGATGCGCTCGACCACGACGCGACCGTCGGACACGGCGCCGTACTCGTCGAGCAGGTCCATGATCTGCGGGATCAGCGGCGCCAGCTTGGGATGGGTGCGCTTGGAGAAGTAAGCGTTGACGACGAGGTCCTCGTCGAGCGAATCGAGGATCCGGCGCGTGGCGGAGGAGACCGAGAACATCCCCTCCTCGGTCAGGTCGATGCGCGCCGAGGAGAAACCCGCGACGAGGTAGTTCAGCGCGACGAGGTTGCCGAGCAGCAACGCGATCGTCAGCGCGAGCGAGATCGATTTCTTTTGCTTGTCCACGTCCGCCCCCTAGGCCCAGCGCCGTACGCGCAGGGCGCAGACGGACAGCACGAGGAAGAATCCGGTCACCGACGCGTAGTACAGCAGGTCGCGGACGTCGATCACGCCGCGCGCGATGGACTCGAAGCGGCTGCCCACGCCGAGCGAGCGCAGGGTCGTCGCCGTGGCGTCGGAGAACAGCCCGGTGAAGGCGTCGGTGCCGATGCCCCACATCGCCAGGCACGAGAGCAGCGCGAGGATGAAGGCGAGGATCTGGTTCTCGGTGATCGCGGAGACGAACTGGCCCACGGCGAGGTAGGCGGCGCCGAGCAGGAGCGCGCCGACGTAGCCGCCGACGACCGGGCCCCAGTCGAGGTTCCCCAGCCTCTCGGCGACGAAGATCAACGGGAACGTCAGCAGCAGGCCCACGCCGAGCAGTCCCCAGCTGGCCAGGAACTTCCCGCCGACCCACTCGCGGTCGCGCGCCGGCAGCGTGAGCAGGATCTCGAGCGTCCCCTGCCTGGATTCCTCGGCCCACAGCCGCATCGTCAGCGCGGGGACGAGCAACACGAGCAGGAACGGCAGCGACTCGAACAGGCCGCGCAGGTCGGCCTTCCCGCGCGCGAAGAACGCGTTGATGTTGAAGAAGGTGAACAGCGCGGCGCCGACGAAGGCGATCAGGAAGACGTAGGCGATCGGCGAGTTGAAGTAGCTGCGCCACTCGCGGATCGCGATGGAGCGGAGGTTGTTCATGCCACCACCTCCACGTCGCGCTCGGTCAGCTCGCGGAAGACCTGCTCGAGCGTCCGGTCGTCGCGGCGCAGCTCGGTCAGCGTCCAGTCGCGGTCGCGGACCGTGCGGTAGACGGTCTCGCCGAGGTCGGCTCCGGCACGGAGGCCGAGACGCCAGGTCGTGCGACCGTCCGTCTCGGACTCGAGGTCGACCGTCTCGACGCCCGGCAGGTCGATCAGCGCGGCGCGCGCGGCCTCGGTCGGAGCGCCGGCCAGCGTGACGATCTGCGAGCTCGAGCGCGTCAGCTCCTCGAGCGTCCCGTCGGCGCGGATCCGGCCGTCGATCAGGATCACCGCGCGGTCGCAGGTGGCCTCGACCTCGGGGAGGATGTGCGTCGACAGGATCACCGTCTTGGTCTCGCCCATGCGGCGGATCAGGTCGCGGACCTCGACGATCTGGTTGGGGTCGAGGCCGGTGGTCGGCTCGTCGAGGATCAGGATCGGCGGCTCGTGCAGGATCGCCGCGGCGAGGCCGACGCGCTGGCGGTAGCCCTTCGAGAGCTGGCCGATCGGCCGGGCGAGCACGTCGCCCAGCGAGCACTCGTCGACCGCCTTGCGGATCGACCGGATCGCGTCGGCCGGCTCGAGCCCGCGCACGTCGGCGATGAACTGCAGG
>JABAOH010006438.1_pt1 | contig 21948 bp, 21 predicted proteins | sample 7062181 | NCBI WGS metagenome assembly JABAOH01 (sample SAMN14538630, study PRJNA623070) | marine sediment metagenome | biome: marine biome [ENVO:00000428]; feature: marine pelagic biome [ENVO:01000023]; material: deep marine sediment [ENVO:00002113]; isolation source: pool of 5 deep marine... | reverse complement strand
TGCCTCAGGCCCGGTCTCCTTTATGAGGATATTCAACACGGCCACTGAGCAGGTAAAACAGGGTGGCACAAGAAGAGGGGCGAATATGGCCATATTAAGGATAGATCACCCTGATATCATGGAATTCGTGTATAGCAAGAACGATGGCAAGGAGCTCAATAACTTCAATATATCGGTGGCGCTCACCAGAGAGTTCATGGAGGCCCTAAGGGATAATACAACCTATCCCCTCATTGACCCTATGAGCCGGAAAGAGAGCGGGCGATTGAACACTCGAGATGTCTACTACGCGATCGTAAACCAGGCATGGAAAACTGGGGATCCTGGAGTTATCTTTCTGGATAGAATAAATGGAGATAATCCAACACCTGAGATAGGTGAAATTGAGAGCACCAATCCGTGTGGAGAGCAACCTCTTTTGCCTTTTGAGGCCTGTAATCTTGGCTCCATAAACCTTGCCAAATTCGTTATCAACGAAGGCGAGAGGCTGGGAATTGATGAGAGGGGATTAGGTGAAACGGTTGCCCTCGCCGTACGGTTCCTCGATGATGCAATTGATGTGTCAAGGTACCCCCTGGATGAGATTGGGGAGATGACCCGTGGCAACCGAAAGATAGGGCTGGGGGTAATGGGGTTCGCGGATATGCTGTATCAGATGGGAATTCCCTATAATAGCGACCAGGCCCTTTCCCTTGCTGAGAAGGTCATGTCTTTTATTCAGGAGGAGTCAAAGAAGGCGAGCACTGCACTGGCTGAGGAGAGGGGGGTGTTCCCAAATTTCGGCAGAAGCGTGTTTAAAGACAAACGTACCTGTCGCTACAGAAATGCCACCACGACAACCATTGCCCCAACGGGAACCATCAGCATCATAGCCGGTTGTTCCAGTGGCATTGAGCCCCTGTTTGGTTTGAGCTTTTCTAGGAATGTTATGGATGATGATGGATTGACGGAAATAAATCCTTACTTCGAAATGGTGGCCAGGGAAAGGGGGTTTTTCAGTGGGGAATTGATGGACAGGGTGGCCGAAAGCGGGACCCTAAGGGAGATAGAGGAGATCCCTGCTGATGTCAAGGAGGTTTTTGTTACAGCCCACGACATAAGTCCTGAGTGGCATGTGAAGATGCAGGCAGCCTTCCAGCAGTATACTGATAATGGCGTATCAAAGACGGTTAATCTGCCCCACGATGCGACCCCGGCTGACGTGTTAAAGATCTACAACCTGGCCTATGGGCTTGGCTGTAAAGGCGTGACTATCTACAGGGATGGGAGCAAGGATAGGCAGGTATTGAGTTTTAAGAATGGTAATGATAATAATGATTTTCGTAGTGGCATAAGGCAGAGGCCTGAAACGGTTGAGGGCTTTACTACTAAGATAAAGACCGGATTGGGGAATCTCTATGTTAATGTAACTGAATACGAAGGGAGGCCATTCGAGGTCTTCGCCATAATCGGCAAGAGTGGAAAATCTACCACAGCTAAGACAGAGGCGATCGGTAGATTAGTCTCCCTTGCCCTGAGGTCAGGTATAAGGGTGGACGATATAGTGGAACAGCTAAAAGGGATAGGTGGAGAGTACCCGGTTTTTCAAAAAGATGGGCTTGTCCTGTCTATACCGGATGCGATAGCCAAGGTGCTCGAGAATAGGTATCTGAAGGGGAAGGGGCAGAAGATGTCGAAAAAAGAGAGGCCTCTGAAAGGGGAAACGTGTCCGGAATGTGGGGAGCCTATTGCCTTTGAAGAAGGATGCCTGACATGCCGCTTTTGTGGTTATACCAGATGCACCTAAGGCACGGAAGAGGGGCTGATGGGGCTTTTTACTATAACGGAAAGAGATAAGATTCTGAGTATAGTCGAGCATTTGATCTCGGAAGGCATTGAGATATCGGTGGATATTCAGGGCTGTGATGAGCAATTTTCCACAAGGGTTGTTATGCTAAAGATGGATGGCGGAGGTAGCCGTCTTATCATTGAAGACCTGTATCCCGAGTCAGGCAACTCCCTTATAGAATCCTACCCTGACGTGATATTCGCCTTTGAGATGGATGGGAGTAGGTGTGTCTTTGCCACCAAATATCTCGGCGTGAATACCGAGTATCCTGAGTTCGGTCTCATAGTGGCTTTTCCCTCCACTATTCAAATAACTGAGAAGAGGAAGGAGGAGAGGATTGAAGATAGTCTGTCGGAATTTCTCTCGGTGGAGTTAGCAGTTGAGGGTGATGCTAAGGTGTACCGCCTGAAGGTGATTAACGTTGGTTCTTATGGTTTCGGTCTCATTGTAGATGAAGAGCACTCTGATCTATTGGAGAAGGTTAACGTGGGGGATAGAATAAGGGATTTGAGGTTTTTCCTTCCCGAGGCAATCTTGACAATAGATGGCGAGGTGAAACACAAGACTCAGATATCGTATGGCAGATTCAAGGGAAACTACCTTCTGGGCATCGACACAGGCTTTGTTGCGGAGCTTGAGGAATTCAAAGAGAGGCTGAAGAAAAAGACATAACATTGTTTCTACGAGATCACCCCTCCTTCCTGTAACAGATGAGCCCGCACCTCAGACACCTCTCTATTACTTCCGTATTAGGGGCCGCAAAGGTAAAACATACATTATACTGGTATCTCGACATCCCCCGAGCTTGGGCATGGCCTCAAGGACAGTGGGGGAGTGGCGGAATCGGGCTAGATAATGGGCGCACGTGAGTCCCGCGGGTCCCCCGATATACTGGCGTAGGGGCAGGATGACCCGCTTGGGCAGGGGGGCTTCAACCGCATCGAAGGTGGGCAGCTTCCCTGGCAGTCTTATTCCCTTTAAGAAAAGGCCCATGGCGGATTCCTCGAATTGACGGGGAATAAATCTGCCCTTTCATACCCCAGGGGTTGGTTGTCAAATGGATTTTCGGATGAGCTGGGCCATCTGTTTCAACCTACCAACTTGTTTAAGGGCATCTCCATTCCAGCAGGGAAAGATCGTGTTATTATGGAAGAGGGGATCTGACTCCAAATCGAATCTCGAGGCCTTTACTGCCTGTTTCCACATCTCCGTGTGAGGTATTGGTGAGTATTCGCTTAAATAAGGCATAGCACCCGCTTTTCCCACACAGGTAATTGTCTCAGCGACCTGGTCATGGGTTTGCCCGGGAAGACCAATGAGGACATATGCACCTATCTGGTAAGGGCTAAACCCGGCCTTCCTAAGATGAGCTACACTCCGCTCGAATTCTCCCTGGGAGAACTTCCTTCCCAGAGCTCTGTTGAGCATCATATCAGAGGTCTCCAATCCCAGTCTGATCATCTTAAAGCCCGCCCTATAAAGAAGGTCTGCTATGTCTCTATCTATATAAGTGATGTGAAGCCCGTTAGGGCAATGGAATCTCAGGGCAAGGTTACTTTTTATTAGCTGTTCTAAGAAGAGGGCAATATGGTCTCGGGCATCTACAAGAAGGGCATCATCGTAGAACGCAAAATCTCGTACCTTGTAATTTTTATACCAAAAGAGAACCTCTTCAAATAGCTCCAGGGGCTCTCTTTGAAGAAAATGGGGGTAAAGGAAGGGCGAGGCGCAGTAAGGGCATCGAAACGGGCATCCAGAAGAACTCAATAGACAGACATACTCTATTTTTGCGAGCAGATCAAAGGCCGGATAAGGCGGGAAGGGTTCAATCTTTTCTTCAGGTTGGAAATCTGGTATGATTCGCTTTGTGAGTTGGCTTACCTCCCTTTGTTGGAGTTGACCCGAGGAGGAGATAACGAAGTCCGCATTGGAGTAATTCCTGGCATGCTCTCGGCACAAGGTGGCATATATTCCACCGAGTATTACCGGCACATCTGGATGAATCAGTTTGACAAGGCGGATCGCCTCGAAGACCCCCGGGTACCAGTAGGTCATGAGAGAGGTAATCAGTATAGCCGCAGGCCTTTTTACCTTCTTCAACTGTGTTGTAATTAGGTGAGGGTCTATGCCGTAGCGACTGTAAGGTCTTTGAATAGCGGATAGGTGTGAAGGGGTGGGAACTTGGCGCTTCCAGAATTTCCCGGTGCCATAGGGGCGCCGAGCCGGTTTCCCTCCGTATCCCATTTTTTCCATGTGGGGGTTGTGGATATCAAGGCAATCCACGAGGTGTACCTCAAAACCCATTCTCCTTAATTGGCTGGCCAGGTAGAGGAGGCCTAATGGTTTTGCCCACAGGTCATAGGCTGCAAAATCATATATCCAGGGATTGATGAGGAGTAACGTCGGTTTCATAGAGGAGCTAAATTACCCTGAGTCCCTTGAGTTTCATAAGCTTTTAGCACAAAAAGGGCCTGAAACACAACAGACACGAAGAACACTACCTGGTCTTGAAGGAGGGCCTCCATGAGGGCGGTTGTGCAGAGGGTAAAGATGGCGAAGGTAATGATGGGCAGCGAGAGAGTTGCGGAAATCAGTGAGGGTCTTTTGATCTTTCTGGGCGTTGGGGTGGACGACAGCATGGATGATGCAGAGTTTTTGGCCTCTAAGATAGCCAATCTGAGGATCTTTAGGGATAGTAATGAGAAGATGAATCTCTCCCTCATGGAAACAGGCGGGGATGCACTTGTTGTCTCACAGTTCACCCTCTGGGGGGACTGTAGAAAGGGCAGGAGACCTTCCTTCACACGGGCGGCCGATCCTGCTGTTGCCAATGATTTGTACCGAGTATTCATCGACCTTCTCAAGGGAAAGGGCGTTCAGGTTGCTGAGGGGAGATTTCAGGAGAGGATGGAGGTCTACCTTGTGAACGATGGCCCTGTCACAATGCTACTCGATAGTGCCAAGCACTTTTGAGCAGGGAAGGGTTTGCATTATGGATTACCAAGACGAAGGGGCACAGGAACAGCCGGATGAATTAGGTCTGCCTGAGCCGCTGGACAAGAAGGAGAAGAAGAGACCCAGATTCAGTGTGTGGAAGTGGGTTTTTTTTATTATCTTCGTTGTCTATATTCTCCTGACGAGCTACCGTGTTCCCCTCTTAATCAGATTGGGCGAGTATCTTATCGTAGAGCATAAGCCCCGGAAAGCCGAGCTGATTGTCTGTCTTGGTGGCAGAGGTGTAGAAAATGCCCTGGCGGCGATTGATGCTTACAACAAGGGGCTTGCCCCCTATATCTTTAGGGCAAAAGAGCTTGAACCAGATGGTATCGATTACGTCAAGCAAAGGGTCGAGGGCTATCCCACAGACTTCGATTTGTTCAGGCTGATAGTACAAGGTTTTGGGATCCCCGAGGAGGCGATCCTCTCATCAGAGGACAGGGTTGGCAGCACCATAGATGAGGCCAGATTGGTACGGAAGTTCGTGCATGACAGAGGGGTCAAGTCACTAATACTGATCAGCACGCTTACCCACTCACGCCGCGCATGGCTGACCTTCAAGGACGTCTTCGAGGATGACAATGTGGAGATAATCTCCCTTCCGTCCCACTATCAGCTATTTGATCCAAAAGAGTGGTGGACCAAACGAAAATATGCGAAAGAGGTTATTCTTGAGTACCAAAAGTTGATCTACTACACAGTTGCCTACTTTATTTGATAACCCCCTTGCTCAGCCTCTACCCATTTAAAGGGCGCGGCTATTTTTTCTGCTCGGTGATTTCTATCTGCTCCTTGGACTTCAGTTTGGCAATAAGTTCCTCAAATGATGAGCCGGCAAGTATCTCCTTGAACTGTGCCCGGTAGTTCTTGACAAAGCTAATTCCTTCAATTGCTATGTCAATGACAAGCCAGTCGCCCTGTTTGTTCTTAAAAAGGTAATGTACGGGAAACTCAGTATCCTTATTGGTTATCACGTTCGTCTTTACCACCGCATAAGGTCCGTTCACAGTTTCATTGAGGTAGACGATGTTTTCCCCGGAAAAACTCTCTGCTTTTGCCAGATAGGCATCTATTTTTTTTAGATACGTGCGTTCCACGAGATCGCTGAAGACCTCGACAAACTCCTCCTTTTCTTCTTCGGTCCTTTTCCGCCAATGGGCCCCTAATGCCCTCCTGGCGAATTCCCTCTCATCAAATCTTTCCTTAGCCAATTTGAGAAGGGTGTTTCTTCTTTCATTCTCCTTGTCAGGTGTTTTAAGAGACGGATCATTGAGGACCTCGATGATCTGATCGAGGGTTCCTTTAAGCTGATCAGTGACTGGTCCCGCCCAGGCTGCAGAGCATAGAAATACCATCAGCACAAAAAGCACTACCCCAGGCGCATTAACAAACTTGTCCCATTTTATTGCCATTGATTGTCCCCACCTTAGATGCGTTTTGAAATATCTCCTCTCATAAAGAACTAAAGGCAATAATGTCTTGAATAACTGGTAGTCAAACTTCATATTTCTTTTTAACATGTTCGGAGGGTTTTAGCCACTGGCAAATAACCTTTTTGGCGTAAAATACGCAACACTCATGACTTAGGCGCTATGAGTCTTGAATGGTCTCCAGACTAAGATTAGTTTCGGTAATAGCGTCAGGACAGATAACAGGGCAATAAACATGGCCAGTCCAGTAAAGACACCGAAGTAGATAGTTGGATAGAAATTGGACAATACCAATATGGAAAAACCAAAGATAATTGTCACGGAAGTGTTAAGGATAGCCTTGCCTACGTTTCCATGACACAGATGCAGGGTTTCAGCGTAGCTGTCATTCTTGGCAAGTTCCTCTCTAAACCTATAGATGTAGTGAATGCTGTTATCGATCGCTATACCCATTGTGATAGCGGCAATTGTTATAGTCATCATATCCAGGGGTATGTCCATCAAGCCCATTATTCCAAGGACTATGCCTACTGCGAGCAAATTGGGAATAATGCCGATTATGGATAGACTGATGGACCTGAACAAAATGAGTAACATGATCGCTATGCCTAACAACACAATGCCCAATGATAAGATTTGGGATCTAAACAGGCTTTGCAACATGTTGTTGTAGAGAACGAGCCCTCCGGCGATCGTTGCGCTGTTCTCTGAAAGTCCAAACTTACTGCTGAGATCGCTGCTGATTTGCTCCAGAAGATCTCCTCTTCTGATATCTTCCAAGGAGTCTAAAATTCTAAGAAAAAATCGAGCTTCGTTATGATCAACAGAAACGAAAGGATCTACCATATCAGATCTAATTCGATCGGGAATCTTCTTATTCAACACTCCCAGCTCAAGACCATCAAATTCCTCCCCCCCATGGAGCTGCTCGGCAACCCTGATAACAGAGGCCAATGACAGGACTTTTCCGATCTCGGGTAACCCGGCCAAATAGTCATGAACCTCCTTGATCCTCTCAACTTTAAAGGGCGTAAGCCAGTAATCTCGCGGGTCATGCTCTCCAGCCCAGTCATCCAATTCGAGGAAATCCTCATCAGCAGTCTCAGCAAGATTATCATCTGCTACACCGTCGCCTTGCTGTTCATCGAAGTTAAGTATAATATCGAGCGGAAATGTGCCACCAAGCTTGTCATCTATTAATTTCATCCCCTGGTATATTTCGGTCTTCTTGCTGAAATAGTTTATGAAACCGTTTTCTACCTTAAGCTTAGTAATGCCGATCACGCTTATGACGATAAGTAGAATTGACGAAATGATTACTTTACGCCCATGAGATTCTGCAATCGATGCGAGTCTCGAGGTGATTGCGGATTGCCGTTCGTCCTTAATCGAGGAAGTGGATTTCTTGAGTAACATCAGAACAGCAGGGAACAGCAAGAACGAAGTTAGAAAGGTTACACACAGGCCTATTGCCATCATCCATCCAAAATCAATGACAGGTCTAATGTCGCTTAATACTAATGAACTGAAGGCTAAGATTGTTGTTAATGCGGCATAGAGGCACGGCCATACCATTTTCTTAGCAGTGGTAAACACAACGTCAACCTGACCCTTCGAGGACATATCTTCACAAAGCTGCCTATAACGAACAGCCAGGTGAATGTTCATTGACATTGTAAGTATCAACATCAAAGAAATGAAATTCGACGATATGACTGTTACCTTCCAGTTTAGAAAGCCAAGCATGCCTATCATGATTAGAACTGCAAAAAAACAGCTCAGCAGTGGCAAAATCACCCATCGTATTTCACGAAATATTATGGTGAGCGTTGCTACTATAAAAATAAAAACACCAAAGCCGAATATCACCAGATCATTCTTAATGAATGTAATCATGTCATCGGCGACCATTGGAACTCCACCCAAATGCACAACTGCATCTTTCTTATAGGGACGTATAATCGATCGAATTTCTTCAATGTCCTGATGCCGCTGCTTATTATAGGCGGCATAGTAATCTTCGTACTCGGCCATATATTTTTCCAATTGAGACTGCTCACTCTGACTGAGTGTACCAGACCTCCTTTTATCCAAAAGCTGATTTCTTTTTCTTGAGAGTTCGGAAAAATAGGGGTCTTTTTTTAGGTAGATTATTAAGGCGGTGGTTTGACCGTCAGCGCCAAGAACTAAATCTTTATATACCGGACTCTCCAGTATCTCTTTCTTTGCCCTTTCAGGATCAATAGCAGGATCCTCCAGGGTCTTCACATTTTCCTCTCTAATTTCTGAAAGTCCGAGGCCGGAAGCTTTTAAGAGGGGGATATCAAGAAGTGTTACTGCCGAGTCAACTCTTTCTAATAACTTTAATTCTTCTCTTAACTCTTTTAGGCGCTTTAGTGATCCCTTAGAGAACAAGTCCTCATAAGGGGTAAACGTTACAACTAAGAATTCTTTGATATCATATCGGGTGTTAATTTCACGGAATATTCTTAAATCTTTATCATCTTCTAATAATAGAGTGTCGGGAGAGGCATCGAGCTTAAAGTCCTTCGCATGATATGAAAAGAACAATAGCAACAACAAAAGCACCACAAGTACAACTATGGGGTGCCCTAAGACAGTTCTCTCATAGATCCTTGAAAAACCCTTCATCATGTTCGATTGATTTTGTGACTTTATGCGAATCAGGGGATCTGTCTTCTCCTGCCAGATTAAAGGCCTTGGTGCCTGAGTACCTTTAACGGAGCAACCCTTTCCCGCTTAACCCCTTTGATAGGTACTCACCTCTGGTTGGGAAAGTATAGGGAAACGGCCCATGGGTGTCAACATGAAAGGCCTTCATCAGCCCCTTGATTCCTGAATTGATGGTTTCGCATTTGGCTTCTGGCCAGAGCGCGATCAAACCCAGCTGCTCTATGAATTTCTGGTAGAGAAGTCGTCAATGCCTGATCGCTCCGAGAGCTTGCTCCAGGCGAATCCGATAAAGGCTAGGCCATCTGAGTGATTTGAGCTTGACGCGCAAGGCCACAACTTCCTATACTTCCCCGCCAAAAGACGAGTTCTCACCATTTTATCAAGGGGCCAGTGTATAATAATTAGCTGTTTGTCCTAGAGGAAGATGACCAAAGGGGCACAAAATCAATTGAAACATATAGCATGTGTCCTCCTGCTTCTTGCCTTTTCTTCAGCTGGGTGCGCCCACAGACAGGTTGCCACGCCTTCCTCCACTTCACCGGATGCATCATTTAATCCCAGCCAAGAGATGAGCCTATCCGCATCAGAGCAGACTTTACCGAACCTCGAGGGGGCGAAAGAGGATTTTCCCGATGAGAATTTGGAGTTTTTTTTGGAAGAAGAGACCGAGGAAGAGGTGGTGCGAGTGGCAGATCCTCTATCCCCTTGGAACCGGGTCATGTTCCACTTCAACGACAGGTTTTACTTCTGGTTGCTAAAGCCCGTTGCAAGGGGATACAGGGCTGTAGTACCCAGGCCCGTCAGGAGTGGTGTAAAAAACTTCTTCCATAACCTCACCACACCCATTCGGATGGCTAGCTGCATCCTGCAGGGAAAGGGAAACGAAGCTAGTACAGAATTTGCCAGGTTTATGATAAATAGCACCGTGGGAGTCCTTGGATTTGGAGATCCAGCCAAAAAGTGGTTTAAACTGGATCCCAGCGAGGAAGACCTGGGCCAGACCCTTGGGACTTATGGAATCGGCGATGGGTTTTTCATTGTGTGGCCTATTTTGGGCCCCTCCACCCTGCGTGACTCGGTGGGGATGATCGGAGATTGGTTCTTGAATCCTGTCTCATATGTGCAGCCCATCGAGGCATACCTGGGAGTTAGGACCGTTGAGACTGTAAACGAGACCTCGTTTCGGATCGGGGATTACGAATCTCTCAAGGAAGCAGCCATCGAGCCATATGCTGCGTTCCGTGATGCCTACATCCAGTATCGCAAAAAGAAGGTGGAAGAATAAGGGAAGCGGAACACAAGTGGGGGGATGTGTTGTTTGGCGGTCATTTCATATACCCCATCCCAGCCAGCAGGTAGCGGATTCTTTTTGAGATCAAGGCACCTTTCAATGGAGCCCTGGTCTGCGTAGAGGTTTGGATCCGCGGGGAGACCTCTATATCCTACCAGGTTGTAGATCTTTACCGGCTGGATCTTTCCCTTTACCCTGACTGAATTCAATTCCATACAGAGAAATTTGCCTTTGATCCTCTCATAGGTAAACTTACTAAAATTACTATACTGATCTTATAGTTCTTGTTGGCACCTCCGACCCCGGAGCCGAGATTCACCGAGCCGCCCATGACAGTATAATCAGACAATTTCTCCGACCCCATATTCCCAGCTACCATGGGGTTGGTATTTATGCCAATGGCAAGGTCCAGGGGCTGTTTGCGCTGGCTGACCCGTTTATTATTGAGTCCCTCTAGCCCCTGTAGCATGCCACATTTGATAATTAAAGGTATCCCCTGACTACACCTTTATAGCATTAGCTAAGAGGAGATCATTGTCGGCCATGAGCGTGGATTCATGCAAAAGCCTCTCCAATTTCCCGCTTTCTAATTGCAAGCTTCGTATCTTAATCTTAGACTCAGGTTGCTGGATAAAGGGGAGATTGTGGTTTCGTCCTGTTCAAGAAAGCCAACATCAAATGCTATGACCTTTGCCCCGTCGCCTGCCTTTATAGTTGCCCTGGATCTCAATCTCAGGTCCCGTGTCTTGAGCTCGACAATTTCGAGAAATGATGGGCCTATAAGGAAGATGAAAGGGACCAAGAAGGTAGGACAAATGGTAAGGGTGAGGGCAGCTATAGAGAATAATTCCCTAAGTCTCTTAATCATCCTCTATCCTTTACTTCAGCGATCTTCTTGTATCTTCCATTGGCCTTGATTCCACAAGATTATCCATATATGGTAAATAGCCATCAAAGCCAAGAAGGCAAGCAGCTAAGGGTGAAATTTGATTGACAAATCCCTACAGGTTGATACAGTAGTAGAAATATTTCGGCTGATACCCGTTCTTGAAGAAACCCTTCCTAATATGCTTGAGATCAGCCGTTTTCTTTTCACGAGAAAACGGCTTTTTATGTCATAGATGGTGAAGGTACTGACAATAGCTGGCTCAGATAGCAGTGGGGGAGCAGGGATCCAGGCAGATATCAAGACTATATTTGCCCTCAGGGCCTATCCCATAACTGTCATATGTGCTTTGACGGCCCAGAGCTCCATGGGGGTGGATAGTATTCTTGAGGTCCCCCCTGATTTCGTTGTTGCCCAGATGGAGAGCGTGATAAGTGATATGTCTCCCCATGCAGCGAAGACTGGGATGCTCCTGAATGCAGGTGTCCTCGTTGCTGTGGCGACAGCGCTCGGGAGGTACAGATTGCCCTTGCTCGTCGTAGATCCGGTGATGCTCTCGTCAACCGGAAGGGTTTTGCTGGAGTCCGATGGCATTGCAGTCATGAGGGAACAGCTCTTACCATTAGCAACTGTGGTGACCCCCAATTTACATGAGGCTGAGGTCCTGAGTGGCAAAGAGGTGAGCAATGTAGAGGGGATGGTAGCAGCAGCAAGGCGGATCAAGGAATTCGGTCCTGCTAATGTTATTATAACAGGAGGACATCTTAAGGACGGGTGTGTAGATATAGTGTATACTGGTAAAGAGGTTTGTCAACTTGGAGGACCCCGAATAGAATCCGAAAACACCCACGGAAGCGGCTGCGTGTTTTCCTCAGCCTTGGCTGTGTTTTTGGCCATGGGTAACAGTGTCGTGAAAGGGGCTGAGATGGCCCGTGACTTTACGAGGAGGGCAATCAGCAAGGGGTTGAGTGTAGGCAAGCGGCCTGGGGCTGTACAACCTCAAATTTAGATGGGGAAGGAGAGGGCTTGTAATGACTCAGTTAAGAAGGGCAAGGGAAGGTGTTTTGACCTCGGAGATTAAGAATGTGGCCGAGAAGGAGAGAGTTGATCCCTCCGACCTTGGGGAAAGGGTGGCTCAAGGAAGGGTTGTTATCCCGGCGAATAAGAATCACAGAAGTTTAGAACCATGCGGGATTGGTGAGGGGTTGTTGATAAAGGTGAACTCAAACATCGGCACCTCCTCTGATCACATTGATTTGGAAGAAGAAATGGCTAAGCTCGAGGTCTCTATTGAGGCAGGGGCAGATACTGTGATGGATCTTTCTACGGGTGGTGATGTTGATCAAATAAGAAGGAGGCTCATAGCGGCATCGAAAATACCCCTTGGAACAGTTCCCATATACCAGGCAGTGATAGAGGCAGTTGAGGAGTCAGGCGGACTCATTCACTTAACAGTGGATAAGCTATTCGAAGTAATAGAAAGGCACCTATCCGATGGGGTTGACTTTATCACCGTGCATTGTGGCCTTACCCTTGAAGGGCTGGAGATGCTCAGGACTCAAGGTAGGGACCTTGACATAGTCAGCAGGGGGGGCTCATTTCTGACTACCTGGATGATCTATCATGAAAGGGAAAACCCCCTCTTTGAATATTACGACAGGCTCTTGTCCCTTGCCAAAAAATACGATGTTGTACTCAGTCTTGGTGACAGCTTGAGGCCTGGCTGTTTAGCAGACTCCACCGACAGGGCACAGATCCATGAGCTCATGACCTTAGGTCGTCTTACAAAACTTGCCTGGGAAGAGGATGTGCAGGTAATGATAGAGGGGCCAGGTCACATACCTTTGCATGAGATAGAAATGAACATCAAACTTGAGAAGAGCCTTTGTAATAATGCCCCCTTCTATGTGCTCGGACCGTTAGTCACTGATATAGCCGCTGGCCATGATCATATAGCCTGCGCTATTGGTGGTGCAGTGGCTGGCTGGGCCGGGGCGGATTTCCTGTGCTACGTAACACCCAGTGAGCACTTGTCTTTACCCGCGGTGGGTGATGTGAGGGAGGGCGTTATTGCCACGAAGATTGCTGCCCATGCTGCTGATATTGCAAGGGGGAACAAGGTTGCCCTGGAATTAGACAAAAGGATGGGTATGGCACGAAAGGCGCTTGATTGGGAAAAACAGATGGACCTTGCGCTTGATCAAGTAATGGCGAGAAAATACAGACAGAACAGGCCACCAGCCGAAAAGGACGTATGTACGATGTGCGGCAAATTTTGTGCCATAAAACAGGTAAGAGAATATTTCCGTGGCTGACGGTTCAAATAGGAGCCTGAAGCAGATTTTGATATTTACCGACTTAGATGGCTCCTTGTTGGATGAGAAGACCTATGATTTCGACCCAGCACTGCCGGCCCTAAGGCTCATTCATTCATTAAGGATCCCGCTTATCCCAGTAAGCAGCAAGACACGGGCTGAAATTGAGTTATTCAGGAGGAGACTATCCCTTGACAGCCCCTTCATAGTGGAAAATGGCGGCGGTATCTTCTTCCCAACCACCTTTGAACTACCTAAGGATCAGCCCTGTGAGAGGCTCAACGGTTACAATGCAATAGTTATAGGGAGGCCACTGAGGGAGGTGCTTGAGAGGGTCAGTAAACTCAAGGAAAGGTTTCGCTTCAAGGGGTTTTCGGAGATGCCTCCTGAGGAGATCGCCTCTGTGACAGGCCTCAAACTGGATGAGGCCATTCTTGCCTCCAAGAGGGAATTTGATGAACCGATAGTGCTAGAGGACCCCCTCGATAACAGCGAGACATTCTGCAAGAAGGCCTCTGAACTGGGCCTTGATTGTGTGCCCGGAGGTCGATTCATTCATCTTTTCTTAGGTGGGGACAAGGGAAGGGCTGTAGAGGTGTTGCTCAATATATATCGGCAACTAAGAGGCCCTGTTTTTTCCATTGCCCTTGGAGACAGCCCCAATGATATCAGCATGCTGGAGGTGGTAGATAAGGCTGTTTTGATGCAGGGTAAACATTGTGGCCATGTAAACGGCCTGGTTCATCCAGATCTCATTAAGACAGAAGGAAGCGGCCCTGGGGTATGGAATAAGGTGATATTGTCTTTCCTCGCAGATTTTGGCTACTCAAATTTTCCCGCGATCTGATATGGGTTCTTATCATGATTCAAACCATAAAATGGGAAGACAACAGTATTCACATCATTGACCAGAGAAGGCTCCCTAAGAAAAAGGAATGGCTTGTCTGCCGCAGCCTTCGAGAGGTTATTGCCGCCATCAGGGAAATGGCCATAAGGGGTGCTCCAGCCGTTGGCCTGGCTGCGGCCATGGGCTTAGCATTAGGCTCTCAGTCTATTAAGACAGAGAGGTACGGAACCTTCAGGAGAAGATTTTTGGAGATGGCCCAACAGATGAAATCGGCCAGGCCCACAGCAGCTAACCTTAAGTGGGCAGTTGAGAGGATGATTACGGTCGTGGAAAGGATGCATAGCAATCCGGTAGAGGAGATTAAAGAGGCTATTAGAAAGGAATCCCACATCATCGTAGAGAGGGATATTGTGATAAATCTCAAGATCGGCCGTAACGGTCTGGAGCTCATCCCAGATAAAGCAACTATCCTTACTCATTGCAATGCCGGCGCACTCGCCACAGGTGGTTATGGTACTGCTTTGGGCGTGATCAGGGCAGCCCGTGAGGCTGGAAAAGACATTCATGTGATCGTCGATGAGACGCGACCATTGCTCCAGGGGATGCGCCTTACCGCATTTGAACTGATGGAGGATAGTATACCAGTTACGGTGATAGTGGACAGTGCGGCCGGTTATCTAATGAAAAGGCAAATGATAGATTTGATAGTAATTGGCGCTGATCGAATAGCGTCAAATGGGGATGTGGCCAATAAGATTGGCTCCTACCAATTGGCCGTCATGGCAAAGGAGAATAAGATCCCCTTTTATGTCGCCTCACCCTTATCGACCTTTGATCTTGATCTGAGAGACGGGGACCTGATCCCTATTGAGGAAAGGGAACCAGGAGAGGTGATTTCTCTTGCAGGTGATCTGCTTGGTCCAAGGGGCGTCAAGGCCTTTAATCCTGCCTTTGATATAACCCCAGCCAAATACGTTTCCGCTATAGTAACAGAAAGAGGAGTACTCAGGTCGCCTTACAAAAGGAGTATCAGGAATCTCTTTAAGGCAGAAGATGACAGGAGGCAGTTTTGAAAAGGGGTTGCAAAAGGTAAGTATAATGACTATAGTACAATTATTGAAATAGCCACGTAGTCCACTACCATATTGATGTGGGGTAGGTTCATGGAGTATGAGTATAGCCTAGAAAAGGAAAAAGAGCAGGATCAGAGGATTCCCACCCAGAAAGAACTGGAAAAGGAGCTGAGCGACTACCTTTCCAAGAAATACGGTGACCGGATAAAGATCGTGTCGCCCCTCTTGTTTCCCCAGAGCGAGCCTAAGAGGAAAGAGGAGAACGGAAAAGCTGGCGCCAGGAAGGGACGTACACCTGCTTTTGACATGAAGCCGGAGGAGTTAGAGTCCTATTTGGATGGATATGTGGTTAAGCAAGACCAAGCCAAAGGGGTGCTGGCCACAAAGGTCTGTACCCATTTCAATCGGATAAAATCCCTCGGTAAGCGATCCAAAAAGGAGAAGCCCTTTTCTGTTGGGATGATTAAGAATAACATTCTTATGATAGGTCCAACGGGAGTGGGTAAGACCTATCTAATAAAGCTGATTGCCCAGAAGTTAGGTGTTCCATTTGTCAAGGGTGATGCCACCAAATTTAGTGAAACTGGTTATGTGGGTGGCGATGTCGAGGATTTGGTGAGGGATCTCGTATATGAAGGCCATGATGATATTAAGCTTGCTGAGAACGGTATCATTTACATAGACGAGATAGATAAGATTGCCTCGAGTCAAAATTTTATTGGCCATGATGTCTCAAGGACTGGGGTGCAGAGGACCCTTCTAAAACCGATGGAAGAGACTGATGTAGATCTGAAGGTTCCTCATGACCCGATCTCGCAGATACAGGCTATTGAACAGTACCGAAGAACAGGGAAAAGGGAGAAGCAGGTAGTAAATACAAAAAATATACTCTTTATTATGAGCGGGGCCTTTGAAGGATTAACGGACATCATCAAAAAGCGGCTCAAACGTCAAGGTATCGGGTTTGAGGCAGATATCCATTCCTCTGAGGTGAATATGGATATTCTCAAAGAAGTAAGGCCCCAGGATCTTATTGAGTTTGGGTTTGAGTCGGAATTTATAGGTCGCCTTCCGGTAATTGTTGTCTTCGATGAGCTAACGAAAGATGACCTGGCTGCAATTCTCAAGAATCCGAATAACCCCATTATCCTCAGTAAGAAAAGGGATTTTATGGCATATGATATCGATATTCAGTTCGAGGATGAGGCACTTGAGAAAGCAGCGGAGCTTGCTTTTCAGGAGAAGACCGGTGCAAGAGGTTTGGTCAGTGCCATTGAGAGGAGCCTTATGCCTTTTGAAAAGCATCTTCCGTCGACCGAGATAAAAAAGTTGCTGGTTACTGCAGAGCTTGTTGGAGACCCAGGGAAAGAGATTCAACGCATTGACCCCAATGGTGATATGAGTGGCCCGGAGATGGAAGAGCGATTCGAAAGAGCAGCCGCGAATGAAAAGCAGAGAGTGAAAGGGGTTATAGCGGAGAGAGCGAAGGAATTCGAGGCCCAATCGGGCTTGAAACTCCACGAAGACAGAATAGATTTGATTGCTGAATATACGTTGAAATCTATTTCCGACATTGACTCCGCTTTTAGGGATTTCAAGGAGATGTGTAAACAGATAAGGACCCAGAATGAGGGATTGTTTTCCCAGCTGGGCATAGATGTCCGTTTAGCTGATAGTGCCATTGACGAGATACTCAGGATCTCTGTTGTCCAGGATAGGGATATTGGCGAGCTATGTCTTAACTTGGCAAATGACTTGGAGTATGGGCTCAAGTTAGTGAGAGATCGGGTTGGATTAGAATCCTTCACCATTACCAAGGAGGCAGTCTTAGACCCGGAGAAGTATATAGATAACCTGATCAAGAAGTACTATAGCCAAGAGCCGGCAGTATCCTAAGCCTACTATTCCCTCCACCCGTATTACCAGTCGGGGCACTTACACCTTTAGTACTTCAATCTTCTGCCAATAAAAGACCTGAGATTATGACTCAAAGGCGAGGTCAAGAGCACTAGTTTTGGACTCCTGAGCTCGCCGCTTGTCTTGTCGATGAGCGAAGAAAAGAAGATGGAGGAGCATGAAGATGGTGAGGAGACCCAGGCGCCTTAGGCGGATTTCTACGATTAGACGGATGGTGAAGGAGACCTCTGTAAAGGTGGATGACCTCATTTATCCCATGTTTGTGAAACATGGGAGAGGAGAAAGGGAGCCGATCCCCTCTATGGTGGGCCACTATAGGTTATCAGTTGATGAATTGGTCCGAGAGGCAGGAGAGGTTTTATCTCTGGGTATACCGGCTGTGATTCTTTTTGGTTTGCCAAAAAAGAAGGACGATGTGGGCAGCGAGGCATATGCCAGAGATGGAATTGTTCAGCAGGCAGTGGCCGCCCTTAAGGATAGGGTACCGGAGCTAGTTGTTATGACTGATGTGTGTCTCTGTCAGTACACAGATCACGGGCATTGCGGGATTCTGAGAGATGGTGTCGTAGACAACGACACTACCCTTGAAATGCTTTCCCGTATAGCCCTTTCACATGCAGAGGCGGGGGCTGAGTTTGTTGCCCCTTCAGATATGATGGATGGGAGAGTTAAGGCCATCAGAGATACCCTGGAGAGAGATGGGTTTAAGGACACGGGTATTCTGGCATATGCTGTGAAATATGCCTCTTCCTTTTATGGGCCATTTCGAGAGGCGGCTGATTCCACCCCCCACTTTGGTGACAGGGCTGGTTACCAGATGGATCCAGCTAATGCGAGAGAGGCCATCAAGGAGGCGTCTCTCGATGTTAAGGAAGGCGCAGATATTATCATGATTAAACCGGCACTGCCGTATCTGGACATTATCCACCAGGTCCGCTCGCATATCAATCTTCCAGTGGCGGCATACAGTGTAAGCGGGGAGTATGCCATGGTTAAAGCAGCTGCTCAAGAGGGCTGGATAGAGGGAGACAGGGTAATGATGGAAATGCTTCTCTGTATCAAGAGGGCTGGGGCCGATCTTATCCTGACTTATTTTGCCAAAGAGGCAGCGAAGTCATTGATTGAGCATGAAAATCCATATACCGAGAACTGATAAGGCCTTTCAGGGAGACTATCAGCTACGAATAGTAGCATTGGAAGTGACGAGGTCATGTAATCTAGACTGTGTTCACTGCAGGGCATCATCGAATTACGGTCCCCATCCCCGAGAGTTAGACGCGATCATGGCGATGGAGGTATTGGACCAAATACGAGAGGTTGCTAAGCCTCTCATAATCCTGACTGGCGGCGAACCCCTGCTGAGGAAGGACATCTTTGCCCTGGCAGACTATGGAACGAGAAAGGGCCTGAGAATGGTCCTCGCCACCAATGGGACCCTCATCACCCCTGATATTACAAGAAAGATAAGAGAGTCAGGGATTAAGAGGGTGAGTGTGTCCCTTGATGGGGCTACAAGGGAGAGCCACGATGTATTTAGGCAGGTCAACGGGGCCTTTGATAGAGCGATCAAGGGGATATCCTACTTAAGAGAAGGGGGGATTGAATTCCAGATCAACACCACCATAACCAAATACAACTTATCCGAGTTAGAGGGTATTTCTGACCTTGCAGTGCGTCTTGAGGCAGCGGCACATCATATCTTCTTGCTTGTGCCAGCTGGAAGGGCCAAGGAGATGGCAGACCAACAGTTGGGTGCGCGGGAATATGAGGACACCTTGTACTGGTTTCATGAGCAACAGGATAAGACCCCCCTTCAACTTAAGGCTACGTGCGCACCCCAGTACTATAGAATCATGAGACAGGAGACTCATTCTGGAGGTGATACGGTGGATAGCAAGGCCAGTGGCCTTGATGCCGTAACTAGGGGCTGTCTCGCTGGAATTTCCTACTGCTTTATATCCAATGAGGGTATTGTTCAGCCCTGCGGCTACTTGGAATTGAATTCTGGGGATGTAAGGAAATCTAGGTTTGCCGATATATGGGGAAATTCTCCTATTTTTGCCGAGCTCCGAGATTTTTCCAAATATAAGGGAAAATGTGGACGATGTGAATATATTAGTGTTTGTGGCGGTTGCAGGGCACGGGCATATGCAGCTCACGGGGACTTTCTATCTGAGGAGCCATTATGCGCTTATGATCCGTCTTGTTGAAGATACAGAAGTGTCCCTTGCCCCGGTGAAGACGGAGCAACTGTGAGCGCCTTAGGGAGATAACTCGGGCCTTCTGAAGAAGATGTGAGCATGGATCATAGGGATAGGAAGCTTTTGAATGAGATCCAGTCTGGTTTTCCTATTGCCAGGAGACCTTACCAAGTTTTGGGGAGGCGATTGAATTGCTCTGAAGACGAGATTCTCAAGCGAATAAAACGATTGAAAGAGGAAGGCGTTATCCGGCGGATAGGTGGAAATTTTGACTCTCAAAGACTCGGCTTTGCCACTACTCTCTGTGCAGCCAAGGTGCCAGCTGAAAAGATCAAGAGATTTGTCGAAGCGCTTAACGGATATCCGGAGATAACCCACAATTATCTGAGAGAACACCAGTATAATATATGGTTTACCTTTGTGGCCCCTAATATGAACGCAATAGAGAGGTGCATTGCGGAGATAATTGAGCATACTGGGGTAAGGGAAATCCTCAACTTACCAGCGGTGAGGACTTTTAAGATATTAGTGGATTTTGACGTTGGTTGATCAGAAGTCCTTTGTGTTCCTCAGGCTAGCATTTGGCAGATGGCGGGCGATGCGGGACTCGAACCCACGGCCTCTGGTTCCGGAGACCAACGCTCTATCCACCTGAGCTAATCGCCCACCTGGTGTGTGTATAAATCATTTGAGGTGAAATATCAAGCTGAATGAGGTGTTGAAGGTTTTGAAGGGTGAGATGGAAAATGAGGCAATTTTTTTTGATTGGGTAAAAGTTTTTATTGCTAAATTTTTTTTTATTAGTTATTTTGGAAAATTAACTTTTTATTGCCAGCGTAGCTCAGCAGGCAGAGCAACTGATTTGTAATCAGTGGGTCGGGGGTTCGATTCCCTTCGCTGGCTCCAAGGTGGCTATTGTGGGAGAGGTTCCCGAGTGGCTAAAGGGAGCAGACTGTAAATCTGCCGGCTCTGCCTTCGGAGGTTCGAATCCTCCCCTCTCCACCACTTTGAAAGCGGGAATAGCTCAGTTGGCAAGAGCGTCAGCCTTCCAAGCTGAGGGTCGCGGGTTCGAGTCCCGTTTCCCGCTCTGATTATTGGTCTTCAAGTTGGTCACTGCCCACGTAGCTCAGTAGGTAGAGCACATCCTTGGTAAGGATGAGGTTCACCGGTTCGATCCCGGTCGTGGGCTCCAGATTTGAATCCCTCTCTTTTCTGGTTATTTTTTTGGCTTTAACAATAATTGTAACAGTAAATTAAGGAGGTAACCACAATGGCTAAGGAGAAATTTAAGAGGACAAAGCCACATGTCAATGTCGGCACCATTGGTCACATAGATCATGGCAAGACGACGTTAACAGCGGCCATCACCCTCTGTTTATCGAGGACTGGTATGGCTCAATATATATCCTTTGATGAAATAGACAAGGCGCCAGAAGAGAAGGAGAGGGGAATAACGATAGCCACTGCCCATGTAGAGTATGAGACGGAAAACAGGCACTATGCCCATGTAGACTGCCCAGGCCATGCAGACTATATCAAGAATATGATCACCGGTGCAGCACAGATGGATGGCGCTGTGTTGGTGGTTGGTGCAGATGATGGTCCCATGCCCCAGACCAGGGAGCATATATTGTTGGCCCGGCAGGTTGGGGTCCCGAGCATTGTCGTGTTTTTAAACAAGACCGACATGGTTGATGACAAGGAGCTGATAGAGTTGGTTGACCTGGAGCTGAGGGAGCTGCTGACCAAGTATGAGTTTCCAGGGGAGGATACCCCTATCGTCCATGGCTCAGCCCTGAAGGCATTGGAGTGCGGTTGTGGCAAGACGGACTGCCCCAACTGCGGTCCAGTGATGGAGTTATTGGATGCCATTGATGAGTTCATCCCAGAGCCTGTGAGGGACACCGAGAAGCCATTCTTGATGCCTGTAGAGGACGTATTCAGCATATCAGGTCGGGGTACTGTGGTGACCGGCAGGGTAGACAGGGGCATCGTAAGGGTCGGTGATGAGATAGAGGTTGTTGGTATCAGGGACACGGAAAAGACAGTGTGCACAGGGGTTGAGATGTTCAGGAAGGTCCTCGATGAGGGGAGGGCAGGTGACAATATCGGGGTCCTGCTCAGGGGGATCAAGAGAGAAGAGGTCCAAAGGGGGCAGGTCGTTGCCCAGCCTAACACGATAACCCCCCACACGAGGTTCAAGGCGGAGGTCTATGTACTCACCAAAGAGGAGGGAGGCAGGCATACCCCATTTTTCAACGGATATCGGCCTCAGTTCTACTTCCGGACAACGGATGTGACCGGTGTAGTTACCTTGCCAGAGGGGGTTGAGATGGTGATGCCCGGCGATAATGTCTCCCTGGAGGTAGCCCTGATAACCCCAATCGCAATGGAAAAGGAGCTGCGCTTTGCTATCCGGGAAGGTGGTAAGACGGTTGGTGCAGGAGTAATCAGCGATATTGTAGAGTA
>JABAOH010020191.1_pt1 | contig 21955 bp, 20 predicted proteins | sample 7062181 | NCBI WGS metagenome assembly JABAOH01 (sample SAMN14538630, study PRJNA623070) | marine sediment metagenome | biome: marine biome [ENVO:00000428]; feature: marine pelagic biome [ENVO:01000023]; material: deep marine sediment [ENVO:00002113]; isolation source: pool of 5 deep marine... | reverse complement strand
TAATGGTGGATTAAAACCTCGTTCCTCATCAATAATGGGAGGATTATTCCCCGCCAAGGTGTTCTCAGCAGGTGGATTTATGAGCAAAATTTTCATTTCCGCATCCTCTTAACAATCAGATCAGCAATCATACCCGTAGTCAATATCTGCACAGCCAGCACAAACAGAATAATGGTCAATACACCTAATCCTCCACGGTGTATCGCACGGTAGATTAGAGTTCCGAAACTTGCTGTGAAGAAAGTTAAGCTTATAGGCAGGAAAATCTTGAATGGATTAAAGTACATAACCGTTTTGGCTACCAACTGGATAAAATTGACTGTATCCAAGAGGGGATGGATTTTTGACTTACCCTTCCTTCTTTGGTATGAGATAGGGATATGTTTGACTCTATAACCGTTTGTAATCATCGCCAGGGTAATAGTAGCAGTAAAGGAAAATCCATCGGGGAGAAGGTTTATAAATCTATTTACCACTTCTTTTCTCATCACCCTGAGTCCAGAATTTATGTCTGGGATTTTGCTCCCTGCTAAATAATTAGCCAACTTGCTTATGGCCCATTTCGCTGGTTTCCGAATGAGAGGTATATTAGAATTCTTCCCTCCTCTGGCACCAACTACCATATCAGTATCCTGCATTTCCTCAATTAAATGTAGAATCATTTCGCTGGGATATGTTCCATCGCTATCAGTTATAGCAACAAAGTCGTACAGAGAATTCGAGATTCCTGTCTTTATTGCTGCTCCATAGCCTCTATTGTAATGATGGGGAAGCAATTTTATCCTACCTTTATATGCCAAGACAGACTCACGCGTTTTGTCTGTCGAACCATCATCGACTACTATTAGTTCAAATTCTAAATTAGAGCCACTCAGCACCTTATCAATTCCCTGTAAAACATCTTTCACGCTACTTTCTTCATTATATACGGGAACGACTATACTAACTCCAGTCCTTCTATCCTTCTTCACCATATCTTTACCTCCCCAGTGCAACAACGGTATAAATCATATAACTCAACATAGAACCTTCTTTAATAATGTTGATTGAACTCTACCATCTCTAATCCCCCAACTTTAGTTCTATAAGGCTGAGGATATACCCACATTTCTACCGTTAACTCACTCATTCCGTCAAGCGAATCGTTGTCTGGAACTAAAATGTAATCATCATTCCCATCGAAGAATAATCCTGTTCCAGAGAACCCCCTAACATAATTAGCGCCATTAATAATTCCGTCGTTTCCATTCCGCGAAGAATCGAAAACCCTGTCCTTAGAATCTTCATCAAACTTCCAGTAAGCTACCAATTCTTCAGTTTTATGTGGTAAATTAAATTCTGATGGTTTGAGAGCGTTCTTATAAATCTTTACTTCATCAATAATTCCTCTGAAAAAACGCTCAGCTTTAGGAACATCCGAACCTATGTACAGAGGACCGTCATTAATCTCAATTGTGCCGCTGGCGAGGCTCTTACCTACTTCTTCCCCATTTTCATACACCCTTAAGGTTCTTCCATCGTAAACCAAAGCCAGATGCGTCCATTTGTTAACATGGATTGGACCTCCTACTATACTAAATGTAGAGCCAGCATCATTCTGCATAACATATCTCCATGCCTTATGAGTTCTGATTATAGCATAACCATCGTTTCTTCTATGGAAAACATATGCATATTGTTTCCGGGATTCCTCAGCTTCTTCTACCATTTTTTGAATTTTACCCTCGTCCATATTTAGGTATGGCTTAAGTATGCCCTGCACAAGGCACTCATATCTTTCCTGATCCGTATCCTGTACGTTTCGCAGAAAAATCGGTAGTTTGCTGCCAATCCGCACTTCAACTTTACGTTTAGGTCTTATATTCTTGACTTCGAATATCTTTACTCCCCCCCTATCAAAAGCAGTCACTAATTTAAAGCAGGGATTGTCCTGGAAATATAAACTCAAGAAATTCATTCGGGGACCAATTATTACGTATTTGATTGATAATGCATTTAGTTTATCTAGCAAAAATTCTTCAAAACTTGCGTACAAAGGCCAACCGGGGTCGCTTGTATTTCCCGCCGACCAGAGAAATAGCAATTTTTCTACCGGATAGGAATAGACCTCGTGTTCCGAACGGAGCGTTAAAAGTTTCTCTTTTATGGAGGGAATCAAATGAGCAACTGCTATATGTGGAATTGAATGTACGGGATACGCTCCGTCGGTAAAGAAATACACTGCATCATATACATCAGCATCGGTCATAAGTTTACTACCCGGTGGGACATTATCCGTTATCCACTTGCCGGTCAATTTTATGCCTTCAGAATGCTTCCCTTTAATTTCCCATTTAGTATCCTTTCCAATAGTTTTCCTGACAAAATAAGAATTTTCTACGAGGTACCTCGATGTTTTGTTCCCTCGCCCATCACTCATCCATATTTGCCCAACAATAAAAGAAGAAATAACAATAACTCCTATCCATTTCATAACCATAAGGAACCTTCCGTTCTTCCGAATATTTCTAACCGCCTTCAAAACATAGCTTCCAGCGGCTAATATAGAGCTCGCCAACACAATATATGACAAATCAAAAATTATCATTCCTTGTCTCAGCATCCACCCACTAATGCTTAAAAAAACCATTACCGGTGAAAATAGCAGAAGTGCAACTAACATAATTTTATTAGATTTGCTGCCCTTGATTGCAGAAACCAGGGTAATAAGCCACGCCAGAGGAAAAAGGCTGGAAAGATTAAAATTTGAATTGACCAATTCGTAGTAATTTTTCAATCCCAAAATATATTTCTTAAACAGCAAATAGAGGTTAAACGTGCCTTCATCCTGACCACGTAATGTCAAAACACGCGACACCAACGGGCCGAACTTTAGAAAGTCGGCCCCCAGAACATACGACAATCTCTGTTTAACCATATACATCCGAATCATCCAAGGAAGAAGAGCTATCAAAAATCCAATTAGTAAAATTCCCAAGCCATAGAAATTTTTTTTGCCGCGATAATCTCTTACGAATACTAAGGTTAGCATAGGAAAGGGAATGAAAACCACAGCGGTCTCTTTTGTGAGGAAAGCAATTGCCAACGCTACACCTGCCAATGCAAACCATATATATTTTCTATTTTCAAAAGCCATATAGACCAACATAAAAAAGAGCAGTACGAAAAACGTCAATACCACATCAGGCATCGGTTTTCTCAAAGACTCTATAATGATTGTGTAAGATGACAAAAGCAAAAATGATGCTACAAATCCTACCCCCCTATTATATAGCCTTTTACCCAAATTGTATACCAAAATGCCGTTGGCAACATAGAAAATCCTGATGACCCAAAAAACACTTTTGACAGAAACCCCAAACAACCAAAAAGATATGGCAATAAGAAGGGGAAAGACAGGTCCTCTTCGTACCACAGGCTCGAGGTCAGGATTTACATACCCATACCCTTTATATATATTTAATGCCTCACTTATGTACATAGATGAATCGCCGCCAGTAACTGTGCCCTTCACCATAAAGAAAAAACAGGCTATAAATATGACGAAAATCCACAAAGGAATATTGGAAAGTTTGTTCACCAAGTATTTCCATTGAAACACCTTTTTGAAGTTTTTCTTTACTAATTCACTACTCATTTTGTTACCTTAACAAAAATTTCGAGTGTCATAAAATTACCGTTTTTTTATATATTTTTTGATAGCAATAAAGAAATATTTAAAAAGCAAAGATGGCTCCCGTAATAAGAACTTCCTGCGTGCATAAAGTAGTTTTGGCAAAAAAATCCATCTCTGCGGATAGTTAACTTCCATGTTCGAATCGATAGTTAATACTTCAGAAGCAGAAAGTTTCCTTGCAAACTGCATTATTTTCCTATGTTCAGAGGTATACATGTTAGGCGTGACAATAACTATTAGATCATGGTCTTCTTTTAGGTTGAGAGACATAATTTGTTTTAAAGAAACAACCTTCACAGAATCTGAAACAAAAGTTTTCCTTAAAACATCAATTAATATTGATATGTTTTCAAGCTGGCTACAATCTATTACCAAAATTTTATGAATATCCCTTTTTTCCTTTCGAAAAGACCTTTGCCTCTGAAACTTAGAGATTAAATATTGGAAATGGAATCGTAAATAGTCTTCTTCCTGCATATGGAATTCTTTCCGGAACTCTTCTACTTTTGCTTCAAATGCATTGTTCCCGATAAGGTTTCTCTCTTCAAATGGGTCATTCTTAATATCGTAGAATTCTTCGCGCCCACTATCTTGGTGAATTATGTACTTATAGCGACTATCCCTTATAGCAGTAACCCGGTCAGACTGCATGAGAAACCGTGTGTCTGTGCGAATTTTCCGGTCTTCAAAATTATTGGATTCATAGGTCTTATTTAATAAAGGCGTAAGACTTCGGCCTCTCATCATAATCTTATCCCTCTGGTCTCCTTCCAATCCCAGAATCTCCAGAATAGTAGGAGTAATGTCCAGGGAACTGACAACAGTGTCAACCTTTTTAGGAATAATACCCGGATATCTGATATACAGGGGAATTAATATATTGTCATCAGTGATAACTAAATCGTGCCTCAATCCTCGGCGTTTAAACCATTCAGGTCCCATCCCCCGCTTGGGATCTGGGTATCCGTGGTCAGAACATAAAATAAAAATACTCCGGTCATAAACACCACTTTCCTTAAATCGCTGAACAGCTAATTCTATCTTATCGGAGGTTTGGGCATCCTGCCTAATATTGTAATGCATAAATAGGAAAAACGGTTCTTGCAAACCCTCTTTTAACACATTAAATAGCATGGCATTCATGTTATCATTAGACCAATACTTTTCTGCATGGCTCAATCCAGAAGGCCAAAAGCGACGATCAACCTGTTGGAAAAGGTTAATAAGCTTTTCCCGGCCCTCTCTAAAGAAGACAATGCTGTAAATATGGTATCCTTTCTTTCTAAGTATTTGCGGAAGTGAGGGAAAAGCATGAGCGTCGAATTTGAAACTATCATAATCCCGTGCTATCTGATATGCTGGGCAACTTGTCATCATAGCAGCTACAGACATAATCGAACTAGGTGCCGAAGCGACCGCAGAAGTAAATGCCACTGATTCTTGAGCCATTTTGTCCATTAAATCAAGTCTGTCTCTGTCGTCCACGCCAGTACGATAAGTACGCACCGAATCTACCAGAAACCAGATAATATTCAATTTCTCCTTATTCATTTTGCCTACTTGAACGGTTATTACGGCTACCCTCACAACGTTCAGCCACAATAATGAGCTCCTGGCCCATAAATCTAAAGACCGGCTTTTCAGAAAAAAACTTATCGAAAATAGAACCGATAAACTCAAAGGGTTTAGTACGCAGTAACAAATCGATCCCTTTTAATATCTTTGTGGGATAGAAGGCAATGCTTGGCACATAATAATTTCCTTTAACCTTGCATATTCTAAAACCTCTCCCTTGAAATTCCTTCATCCATTCCCCGGGAGTCTTTCTTACCAGATGCCTATCATTTGCGCTCCTGGGAAGAAACTTCATTCTTTCCAGTCTGTACCAATTAGGAACCACTGAAATGACCTTCTGACCAACGCGGTGAGCTTCGTCCAGGGTCCTTTCTGGATAGGGTAAATGTTCCAATATATCGGATAGCACTACCCAGTCAAAGGAATTGTCGGGTATGAGATTCATATCCTCAGCATCGCAGATATAGTCGGGTTCAAAACTATCCGTGATATCCACCCCTTTATAGATCGCTCCTCTTTTTTCCACGAGTGGCTTTAGCATCTTGGAAGCACAGCCAACATCGAGAACCCTTTCACCTGCCTTCAACCCCATCATAGCCACAAGCACTTTAAACTTCTTAATCCATTTTGTTTTCGGTTTCTCGTATATCTTCTTATATTCGGGCCTTGAATAGTACGCTTTCAAATATTTCTTATCTCTGGTCTCCCTCCATTTTATGATGAAGTTGGGGTTAGATTTGTGCTTCTGTGATGACTTTGCAAGGTGCTCGTAAAGATCGGCATATTCTTGCTTTATTATGTCGAAAGAAAATCTGTTTTCTACTGTCTCCCGGGCTTTTCCTCCTATTTCTCTTCGGAATTTCTCGTTTTCCAACAAAGTGACCACTTTTTCCAGGAGATCGTTTTCTTCCATTGGAGCAAAGAGGAGACCATTATGCCCGTCTGAGATGAGATCCATTATCCCATTAATCCTACTGGCTACGACAGGTAATCCCGAAGCCATAGCTTCCAGAAGCGCATTAGGGATTCCTTCAGATCGGGAAGGTAAAACAAAGAGGTCTGAAACTTTCAGAAAATTTAGCAGCTTTTCTTGTCCACATTGACCAGCAAATACGATATCCTCGAAAACCCTTTTTTCCTTTGCCAGTTCTTCCCATGCTTTTCTCTCTGAACCCTCTCCAATTACTAACAGTACTGCCTTTGAGAAATGTTTCTTAATTATTGGTAATATACTAATTAATAATTCAACTTTTTTCCTGCTGATAAGTCGTCCGACAAAGGCAATAATAGGACCTCCTTTAACACCCGTGATCCTCTTCAGGTACTCTTTCTCTTCCTTGTTTGCTGGTTTAAATAAATTTTTATCTACCCCATTGGGTATCCATTTTATACTATCTCTTGGGATACCCATACTCACCAAGGTCATTTCAGCTTCCCGATTAACCGCGATAAAACAGTCGACATAGTGGACGAGAAATTTGAAACGCCATTTATCTAATAAATTAACAAAGAGTCTATTAAATAGTGCACCAGAGCCCGTTCTTCTAACTTTTACAATCACTTTTTTCTTGAGAATTGCTTTTAACGCACAGGCTAAAACAGCAGGAGAATACATAGTATGAACGTGCAGAATATCATAGTAATTTCTTTTTCTAATCAGAAAAACCAACGCAGAAAGCAGAAAAGAGAGTGTATGCCACTTATAAAAAGTTCTATAAACCGAAACCCCATTTATTATTTCAAATTTGCTTGTCTCCTTTAATCTTCGCGTAATAATAAATACTTCCAATCCTTTGTCTGTCAGCTTTCTGGCAAGTTGGCCCGCTTGCTGTTCTGCTCCTCCGACTAAGGGATAAAAGCTGGGAATGAGCATGCACACGCGAGGCTTTCTCGAACGTTCCTCCTCATACAGTTCCAAAGTGTCATTAAACAAGGGAACTTTCTCCTTAAGAAAAGCAGTCTAAAACTTATGTGTAACTTCTGTGTGTCTTTTTCTTCATTGGTGAAAATGTTTCGGCAATAAATAGCATTAGAATGTAAAGAAATACTAAGGTTCCCAGGCTATACGCCATATATGAGAAGCAATTAGCAAAACCCGAGCGATTAAGCTTCCAGGCTACGGGTAATAAACTTGCATATACAATTGTCCAGAGGAAACTTTTTCGCCTTTGAAGGGATGAAAAATATCCCAGACCAATCCCGAATAGAAACAATACAATGAGCGGTCCTATGAATCCAAAATTTATATAGGCTTCAGCAATCGGTGAAAAACCTACTCCTATTCGCCTCTTGCGGTTTAATAATGATTGCATATATTTGCCGAACTCGTGACCCACGGTCAGAGGTTTCTCGCCAGGGTATAAAGAGCGAGGCAGCAAATACGGGATAGCCTGTAGGTAAGTCTGACCACATTTGAACTCCTCTCCACGAGCAATGGAGGCAGTTATTGTAAGGTAGGGTCCTTTAAATTCTCCAGGGTAAAGCCATTTCCAGTCAAATTTCTCTTTCACACGGGAAATTATGATTGTAGGATCACGAGCCCTTATCGAGTGGGTAATAGCATCCCGAACATAGGCAATGGAAGCAAACAGGAGCCATAGTATTGAGAAAATAATAAACCATTTAACTGATATCCTTACTGGATATTTTGAAGCCCAAATTGCCAAGATGATAAAAGCTAACATTAAGATGTTGCTGCGTTCCCCCTCTAATATCCATAACCCTATCATAGCCAGATTAATAAGGACAAAGAAAGTGTAGCCTTTCAGTCTTTTTCCTTTTGGGCGGTATATAAGATAGTAAAAATAAATTGCAGAAGAGATAAATAAAAAGTAAATATATGGTAAATTACCTCTTTTCGCCGACATCAGAGCCATCCTATTTCCTCTCTCCATTGCCAGGGCCTTGAATATGCCTCCCAGCCTAGCGTAGTCTAGTAGCAGCATAACTATACCCAGAACAAAACCCGTTAAGGCTGCCAACCTGATTCCCCGTAAAACCTTAGGGCTAATTATATCACTTTGCCTTTTGAACGTTGACTGCTTGACAAATAAAAGGCTGCCTAAGAGTCCCAAAGACCCCAGCCAAAAGCAAAGGGCAGCTTGAATATTTATCTGCTCCGGGTAGATATCCCACTTCTGTCTACCAAAGAGAGGAGGAAAAATGCCATAAAGAAGGAAAAAAACGGCAAATACGAACCTGGCGTCTGTCAACCGCCACCCTCCTTTGAATTTCAAAATTTGCAAGTATACCACTATGGTCAAAAACAAGGCAAATAAAAAAAATAAGGTGATAGCTTCAGATGACGTATGAGCAATTTTATATATTGAGACCGAAAAAAGCCCTACAATACTTCCAGCCAGCAGACACACGATAGAAAGCCATAATCGTCTTTTACTAGAATCTATACTGGTCAAATTATTCCCTGCCATACTTGCCTCTTCTGATGGGATTGGACTTATCAAAAACACGTACTCGTGCTTGCAGGCAATATTCTTAATTTTTTACGCACTTGATTTACTAACCGAGAATAGTAGACAAGGTCACTCTTTCGTATCAATAAGAATTCACCCATCTTAACTTTCTTATCTCTTCGAAAACATATCATTAGGACAAAAGCTCTCAAGGAATAACTTATAACAGAGCTAATTGCAGCTCCAGGAATGCCCAATAGTGGAATGAGCATAAAATTTAGGAACAAATTCAAGCCTAACGTCAATGCAGAGACCTTACTAACCATCATCGGACGCGCAGTTCCTTTAAAATATGAACCAAGTATTCTAAAAATCCCATCCATAATTAATCCTGGCAAAAGTATAAGGAAAATAGGATACGAGGCGGTAAACTTTATCCCGTAAAGGACCCTAATCAGGCCATACCCAGCGGCCACAAGGAATAGCCCTGCTATGGCGCAGATAAAAAGTACATTTCTGCATACTCGTGGCACAAATCGTGCTGCTTCAGCTCGAGAAACACTGGAAATTTCCGGGAACAGAACAGTATTTACTGAATTGGAGATATACCACAGAAGTTGAGCCATAGTGACCCCTACGGAATAAATACCCACATGGGCGGGAGAAAGAAAGAAATTCAGGATAAAAAAGTCAAACCTGTATTCCAATTCCATTAAAACTACAGCAATATGGGTAGCCAGCCCGTAAGTAACCAGAGATTTCAACCCGTTCCAGGAGAAAGACATCTTTCTCTCGGAAAATATAAATAATACCCCTATAAGAATTAAAGTACTGCCCAGTGCAGCTAACACATAGGCGGTAACAGCTCCTTCCACTCCGGTCCCAAGGATTATGAGCGCAGTGAATACGCCACAGAAGAAAAGTCCCCTGGCGAGAAGGCTTAAACCATTATATAGACTGAATTTTTTTAGCCCTTTAAGCGCAGAGAACATCAAATAGTCTAATATGACTAGTGGCAAGAGAAGGATGGAAATTCTTAGTAAATCCAAGTTTATATTTCTTAAGAAAGTTTCGGAGAGATAAGGTAACAGCAAGAAATATGCTGCAAAAACAAAAATGGTGACTGCTGCCGCAAAGAAAAGGATAGTTCCCAGAATTCTACTTCTCGGTATTTTCTTCTGACCAATATGATAGATAAAAGCCTCACCAAGGCTTAGATTACTAAGCATAGCCAGTATGCCTGGCATTTGGATAGCCAAGACAAAGATCCCTTTTCCTTTTGGTCCCAAAACCCGAGCGGTTAGTATTCCGATAGCTAATTTCAACAAAACAAGGATGACTTTAGTGGCCAGTACCGCAGAAGTATTCTTTATAAAAGATAGTGGTTTGGATTCTTTTTGAGATAAGACTGTATTATTTTGAATCGTCTCTTTAACCATCTTTTAGAAAGCCCTTTTAAAAATTATTTTCTCAGTGCTTTCAAATGCTTCTTAAAATCGATATCGCAAAAGTCTTGCTACCTGAATGCTCCGTATATTGATTTTTGTATATCTATAATATAAATATAATATCGAAGCGTCTTTTGGTTAACTTTACGTTTTATTTCTTATCTTCTTGTCTAGTATGTTTTTCCTTATATCAAAAAATCATACCTAGTCGGCAACTCTGAGAAATTTCCGTTAAATCTATAAGTATTTACTTCGTGGTGGTTTATGTTTCCAGAGGAGAGCCATCAACATTGCTGCTACTAAAGCCCCAAAAACCCAGAAGTAAAAGGATGCATTCCAGCCACAATTATCTATGAGCCAACCNNCAGCGCCTATGTATCCGAAGCAATCAATAAATCCTGCGGCTGACGATGCTGCCTTTCGGGTGCCAAAATCCATAGCTACGGTGCCTACCATTAAAACGTGCGGTCCATAGGTCATAAACCCTATTACTAGTAGGCAAAAAAGACTTAATACCCAGTTACCTGCGGGTATTATGGGATAAAGCCAAGCAGAAATGCCTAATGCAAATAACATAATGGCAGATATAGGTGCTCTTCTCGATTGGAAAAATTTGTCAGATGTCCAACCAGCAAAAATGGCTCCCAGTGAACCAGCAATAGGAATAGCTATGGCTTTATAAGCTGCGATTGATATTGTTGCTTTTTGAACTTCAAACATATAGGTTGGTGCCCAACCCATGAATCCATANNTAAAGCAACAGTCCATATCTTTGGGTTTTTCAGTACAGCATTTAGAGTATGAGCGAATCCCAGATGATGGTCTTTTCTAATTTGAACGTTGGTGAAATTATTATTGGCTTCTTCCTCTATGGTGGGTAATCCCACTTCTTCCGGTGCATTTCTGCCTCTAATATACCAGTGAATTGCGGACAAAATAACAATACCCGCAGGAATCCAAAAGGCCCACCTCCATCCTAAAAGGCCAACAACAAAACCAGCCAAACCCCATGAATAGGCATTTCCGATCTGATAAGTGGTGCCCAACAGTCCCGACATTTTTCCTCTCTTCTGCGGAGGAAACCAGTTAGCCACTGTTTTGACGCTGGGAGCCCAACCCATAGATTGGAAATAACCGTTCAGTCCCCAAATAAGCATCATAGCTGTAACTGCACTGGCAAAGCCAAAAATAATATTTAGTACACCTGAAATTAGAAGCCCAAAACTGATAATTTTTCTGGCACCGAATTTGTCTCCCAGTTGACCATTAATAAACTGTCCAATGGCATAGGCAATAAAAAGACAAGTCAAAATAGCTCCTAGTGCTGTTTTGGAATATCCGAACTCCTTCATTATTCCAGGAATGGCGATTGACATATTGACACGACATAGATAAAAAGTACCATAAGTAATCCATACCGAAATGAAAACCCTTTTTCGCCAATACTTAAATAATTCTGCTGAATTCAATCCTTAACATCCTTTTCAGGAACATTTTCTAAAAATATAACCCCACAGTAGTACCAATGATATCTGCACTACTCCAATTCCCCTTGCTCTTCTTTGCTCGAGACATATAATACACGGTCAATTTTGAACTCCAGATAAAACGTGTAGACAATCCTATGCTAGCTCTATTTCCATGATAGCCAGAGTTCGATCTTATATCCAGAAAAAATTCATTGGATACGAAAGGTATAAAACTCTTATTAAATAATTTCATCGCTTTTTCAAGCTTTATTCTGTCTCTATATAGCCATGAAGATGTGGTTGTATTGCGTTCCACTCTCGATCTATTAGATAGATTAAATCCATTTATGTTCCATTTCAAAGTGCCATCTATATCAAATCGATGGCTCTCAGACCAATTCTGATTTTTCTCAGATGATACTAACTTATACCAGATTGCTGTATCAAAATAGTCGTTTATCTTATACCCCATACCAACATACTGCACATAAGTATAGAAACCCTGACCACTTTTTATGCGAGATTCTTCGAGTAGATTTAATTTCATCTGTTCATTCATACTTACACTAAATGTACATGTCACCCAATATTCGCTATTATCACCAGCTAAGGTTAAGGAAACATAACAAAAAAATATCAGAGAAAAGAATAAATAAATCCTAAACAATTTCGTTTTTCCGTTCTTTTTCTCTTTTTATTTTTTGCCAGTAAGTATTGCCATTTTCATATCTATCAAACAGTCACTGGCTGTCTCGATCATATTGTAGTCCTTCTTAAAATAATCAGCCCCGTTCCTATGCAGTCGATATATCTTTTCTTGGATTATTTTGGGGATACCGCTATTGGTGAGCCAATTCCTTACGCTCATCCTTTTAAGATAAATAATTTTGAGTTTAATATCTTTAAAGTTACTTTTTTTCATTAAATCTACCAAATCTTGTTCATAAAATGTGAGCCTATTTTCTTTTAGACGGAAGATCTCAATATAACCTTTTTTCACCCTCTTGGTTGGAGGAACACCTTCAGATAATATCATTAGCCCATCTTTCTTGAGCAACTTGTAACATATATCCATAGCTTTCTGTCCACTCCTCAGTATATGATGAAATACTTGTCTACAAGTTATCTTATCAAAAACTTCATCCGCAAAAATAGGATTGAGAATATTCCTCTTGATAAAATACATATTTCCGTACCAGTTACTGTGTTCCAGCATATCCTGGGACTTGTCAAGTCCAACAACCTGTTTCACGAACGGAGAAACCGCATGAGCAACAATCCCTGTACCTGTACCTACGTCCAACACGATATCATTTTTTTTGAAATGTCCACTCTCGATAAATGCATCTAAGTAGAGACGGTGATTTGCCCATTCAAGATCATTGTAATGTTGAGAGCGCATTTTCCAGAAAGCACCATCATAATTAATCTTCTTATTCACTTTTAAACTCCTTTTAAACAGAAATGTCTGTTAACCTTTCGTAATCCTGAACAGTATCTATTTCCGCCCATCCTTTTTCAATAATTACGCAATTAATTCTTACACCGTAATCAGCCATATCCTGAAAAATGTCTGTTAGATATGCCTTTTCAAATACAGAGGCTCTCTGGAATGGTTTCCCACTATAAATTTGTTTCAATCGATGAAAATATTTTCTGAAAATAAGTGCGCCTTTTTTTGAACACTTCATCATACCAATAAACTCGCCATGGACGGCTTGCTTATCTGGCATAATTTTACCAATCTTGACTAGATTATTATCGGCGTCAAAAATAACATTTTCTGCTTCCTCAATTGGATGATCTGTTCTGTCTTCATAATACCCTCTCCAGTCTATATCAACTACTATTGAAATATCTTCTTTACTGTCAAGCAGTCTTTTCACTATATCTTTAGTGTAGAAGATATCTGAGTAAGCAGCTATAAATTCATCATTCATTTCCTCCTCTGCATAAAATAAAGAATGCAGAATATTGTTATTTTGATAATTGTCATTAACGTAATAAACTAAATCAGGACAATTTATCATTTCTTTTTTATATCCTTTAATCAGCGCTATCCTATCAATCCCGGCCCCTCTTAAGGCATCAATCTGGTGCTGTAGCAAAGTCTTACCTTTTAATTCCAACATACACTTGGGCTTGTCGTTGGTTAAGGGATTCAGTCGCGAGCCCGGCCCTGCTGCAATAATAATTGCTTTCATAATTATGCCTCCTTTCTGGCAATCAGAAATCTAAAACTGCCGACTCAATAGATCAAAATTCTACAATTTTTCTATATTAAATTGGCGTCAGATACCAATCTTCCCGGAAATCACTTCTAAAATATTAACATAACGATTATTTCTCTTCTGAATATTTCTATCAGCTAAAAGAATAATTGAATTTTTGCTATTAACTTCTTGTGGGGTTCTTGCTCTCGAATATCGCATGTCTCTTTTTCCCATATCCCGCAAGGATATCTCAACTATATCGGCAAGTTCTCCCCTACCCAGAATGGTAAAATTTCTCTCCCCTTTTTCGTAGTATTCTAAGACAGTATCTTGAATCTTCTCTTTCAATGTTTTTAAACTATCGATAGTTCTCAGTAGGTAACGGTGAGTCTTTTTTACTTTCTCTGCAAATCCCCTCGGGGTGAGAATATACTGGACTCTTCTTCGATCTAACCCTTTCACTTTTATATATCCTTTTGCAATGAGCTTTTTTATGACCAGGTTAGTCATTCCCAGGGAGAGTCCAATCTGGCGGGAAATTTTTCTCTGAGTGGTATTTAGGTCCTTGCCAATTTCATAGATGATTTTGAATTCGTAATCTTTCGTTCTCTCAGGCATCAGAGCTCCAGTGTTCACTTTTTGAACATTATATGCAATTACCAGCCCTTTGTCAAGTAAATTTTGGTTTAGGAATAGTCAGTTGATTAGGCTGAGGCGAAGTTTCCAGACTAAAAAGAAGGCTTGAAAAATTATTTTTTTTGAAATTTTGGATGTGCCACGGGTGCGGTCAATAAAGGTGATGGGAACTTCTTTGATGGAAAATCCCTTTTTCCACAATCTATATTTCATTTCTATCTGAAATGCATATCCATCAGAAATAACTTTATCCAGATCTATCTTTTTCAGAACCTTCTTTCGATAACAGTTGAACCCGCCCGTGGAATCGGAGACGGGAAGCCCGGTCACCATCCTTACATAAATATTGGCTCCTCGACTAAGGATGAGCCTATGGAGAGGCCAATTCTTAATTCTGCCATCCTCGATATATCGGGAGCCAATTACCAGGTCACATTCTTTTGCTTTTTCCAGAAGCTCAATTAGATATTTCGGCTGATGGGAGAAGTCAGCATCCATCGTAAATACCAGCTCGTAATCATTCTCAATAGCATACTTAAATCCAGTTACATAAGCTGTCCCCAGGCCAAGTTTACCCGGGCGGTGGATGACAGATACTCCAGTATGTCTCTCTGCCAGCTCATCGGCTATTTTGCCCGTGCTGTCGGGAGAATTGTCGTCGATGATTAAGACATGGAAATCTCTGTTTAATTTGCGTATTTCTTCTATTAATCTTTCAATATTTCCTTTTTCATTATAGGTGGGAATTATGATTATCGATTTCATCAAGCTATATCAATACATACCGCCCTTTCGGGCGGATTCCAGAAGTCCTGCTCTTTTGGGCGGATTCCGGAAATCCTGCCCTTTCGGGCGGACTCCAAACCCTTTGCGATGAATGGTACCCTTAAAGTTTCTTTTTGAAATATTCTATTGTTTTCTGGAGGCCTTCTTCCAGGGAAACTACGGGAGACCAGTTCAATAGCTTTTTTGCTTTAGTTATATCTGGTTGTCTGATTTGGGGGTCGTCTACAGGAAGGGGCTTATGAATTATTTTGCTCTTACTCTTCGTTAACTTTAAGATGAACTTAGCAAAATCATTGACGGTCATTTCTTGAGGATTCCCCAGATTGATGGGCTCATTGATATTGGAAAGGAGAAGCTTATAGATGCCTTGAACCATATCTGAGACATAACAGAAACTCCTGGTTTGTGTGCCGTCACCGAAAACAGTAAGAGGTTTCCCTTCTAAGGCCTGGTTAATAAATGTAGGAACGACACGACCGTCCTTTTTTCTCATCCTCGAACCATAAGTGTTGAAGATTCTGGCAATCTTTGTGTCAATTTTGTGATAATAGTGGTAAGCCATAACCATCGCTTCAGCAAAACGTTTAGCCTCGTCATAGACTCCTCGAGGACCAACGGAATTGACATTGCCCCAGTAATCTTCCTTCTGAGGGCTAACCAAGGGGTCTCCATACACCTCAGACGAAGAGGCTAACAAAAATCTTGCTTTCTTCTCCTTCGCCAGCCCAAGCGCTTTGTGTGTGCCTAAGGAGCCTACCTTCAAGGTCTGGATGGGCAGTTCTTGATAGTCTATCGGGCTGGCAGGAGAGGCAAAATGTAGTATTGCATCCAGTTTGCCTTCGATAAAGATATAATTTGTGACGTCATGATGGATAAACTGGAACTTCTCGTTTCCCATAAGATGGGTGATGTTGTTAGTATTTCCAGTTATTAAATTATCTATGCAAATTACGCTATGTGCCTTATCTATCAGGAAATCGCATAAGTGCGAGCCTAAAAAACCAGCGCCGCCTGTTACTACTATCCTCATTTCCCCTCCTATGCCCCTCACCCTAACCCTCTCCCCACAGGGGAGAGGAAATACCTTGGGCACCTATCGCTCTGCGGCTACATGTACATTAACATTCCACTACGGGCTCGATGAATTGAACCCCTGCATTTTGGTGTCAGCGGCCGATGCTTTTGTAGATAAAGCCCAGAGATTTCATCTTTTCAGGCTCAAAGATGTTCCTTCCGTCAACTATAATGGGAGATTTCATTAACTTTTTAATTTTCTTAAGATCCAGTCTTTTAAACTCCTCCCATTCGGTCAGAATTACCAGAGCATCACATCCATTTGCAGTTTCGTATGAATCTTTACAAAAGGTAACTTCTTTCAGGATTCTTCTGGCAACTGGAATTGCTACCGGGTCGTAAGCCTTAATTTTTGCTTCTTCTCCCTGGAGCATTTGAATTATCTCAATTGAAGGTGCGTTACGCATGTCGTCAGTTTTGGGCTTGAAAGCAAGTCCTAAAATCCCGATTGTCTTATCTTTTATATTCCATACTGCATCCCTGACTTTACTTACCAGAAGTTCCCTCTGTTGGCGGTTTATCTTTTCCACGACCTTGAGGAGCTCAAAGTCATAACCTAACTTCTGGGTAATCCCTACAAATGCCTGCAAATCTTTAGGCAAACAGGCTCCGCCAAAACCGACCCCGGCATTAAGAAAATCGCGGCCGATCCTTTTATCGCAACCTATCCCCTCAGCAACTTTTTTTATATCGGCACCTGCCTTTTCACAAATATTAGCAATGGAGTTTATGTAGGAAATCTTTATTGCTAAGAAGGAATTGGAGGCGTGTTTGATTATCTCTGCACTCTCAATATCTGTGACCATGATGGGAGCATCAAGAGGCTCGTATAGTTCTCTCATAATCCTTTCTGCTTTCTTAGAGCCTACTCCCAGGACGATGCGGTCAGGATGCATAGAGTCATAAACTGCTGAACCTTCACGCAGAAATTCGGGATTGGAAACAATGTCGAAGCTGATATTTTTCTTATTGTTTAACTTTACTGTGCGGGAAATCCATTTCCCTGTTTCTACCGGCACAGTGCTTTTCTCCACTATTATCTTATAGCCCTTCATTGTTTGAGCTACCTCCCGGGAGACAGCTTCAACATAACAGAGGTCTGCCTCTCCGTCCGGTTTGGGAGGAGTGTTAACGGCAATAAAAATAATTTCTGAATTGCTAACTCCCTCCTTTATGCTCGTGGTAAAAGAAAGCCTTCCAGCACGAACGTTTTTCTTTACCAGTTCTTCCAGACCGGGCTCGTATATGGGCATCTCTCCCCTGTTCAAAGCGGCTATTTTCTCGACATTATTATCCACGCAAATTACTCTATTTCCCAATTCTGCCAGGCAAGCACCGGTGACCAATCCCACATGGCCAGTACCGATTATGCTGACTCTCTTGCCTCCTCGCTTTTTCTTAGTCTTTTTCTTTCTTGGCGATTTAACCATCCCTTTTGTCTCCTTTATATTTTTACAAAACGCTCAGAGTAATCAGAGTGGCTATCATTTTATGATTCAAACGCAGGCCGAAGCCTGCTATTGCCGTTCTTCAAATATAGTAACTGCAACCTTCAGGTTGCGAATTCAAGCACTCCGATGAATCGGAGCGACTACCTGATTTCTTTTAGATAATCTTTTAAAGCTTCCTTCCAGTGCCTTAGCGGCTTCCAACCCTGGAGTTTCCTTACACTATTTTCCAGAGCGGAAAACCTGGGACGTTTCGCCGGTCTATTTAACTCCTCGGAAGTAATTGGTTTCACAAGCACATCCGAGTCCTGAAGAATCTCTCCTGCAAATTCATACCAGGAACATTGTCCACTATTTGTAATATGCCAGATTCCATATAGACTTGCCCTGGTGATGGAATCCTTGCTCTCTCCTCCTATAAGTTGGGCGATGGCCTGGGCGAGGTCTTTTGTATAAGTCGGTGAACCTATCTGGTCATTTACCACTTCTATTTCTTTTTTCTGTTTTGCTAGATCTAATATTGTAGATACGAAATTTTTTCCGTTTTTTCCAAAAAGCCAGGAACTGCGAACTATATAAAATTTGTTTACAAGAGATTCAACATACAACTCGCCCCAATACTTAGACTTACCATAGATGTTCTGGGGGTTGGGTCTGTCAAACTCTAAATACGGCTCGCCCTTCTCCCCATCAAAGACAAAATCTGTACTGATGTAGAGTAGCTCTGTATCGAATCTCTGGCAGGCGAGAGCAATATTGCGTGTCCCTAAAGCGTTAACTCTAAATGCCAGGTCTCTATTCGTTTCGCACCCATCTACATCAGTATAGGCAGCAGAATGGATAACTATATCCGGGTTTATCTTGGTTACTTCTCTATAGGTTCTTGCACTGTCGGTGATGTCAAGGGTAAGAGTTGAAAACTGGGAACTCATTGATGAGGGAAATTTCTGCACATCTAAAAGGTATAGTTCCTGGCCCTCAGAAAAGACTTCCACTAAATCTCTTCCCAACATTCCACAAGCACCGGTAATAAGAATACGCATGTTAACTCTCGTTTTGCTGCTTTCCCCTTACATTTAGTCCCCTCCCCAAATGGGAGGATTAGAGTGAGGGCCTTTTCTTCCCTTCCCCGAGGGGCACAAGGTTAGGATGAGGGGGTTATTCCCCTTGTGTTCTTTATCTCTTGTTACTTCTCTTTATCTTTTATCTTCTTCCACCACCACTGTTTATCCACGTACCATTTCACTGTCTCTTCTAAAGCCTTCTCAAAATCGAAGCCGGGAGTCCAACCCAGTTCCCTTTTGATTTTTGAACAATTGAGAGAATATCTTCTGTCGTGACCTGGTCTATCTTTTACTGGCTGAATGAGACTTTCCGGTTTTCCCAGTATCTTTAACACCATCCTGGTCAGGTCAATATTTCTTAATTCATTACCACCGCCAATATTGTAGATTTCTCCTTCTTTACCTTTATGTAGAATCAAATCGATTGCCTCACAGTTGTCAATAACATAGAGCCAATCTCTTACATTCATTCCATCGCCATAGAGGGGAAGATACTTATCTTCCAGGGCATTTGTTATAAACAGGGGAATTATCTTTTCAGGATACTGGTAAGGGCCAAAGTTGTTGGAACTGCGAGCGACAACGGTTGGTAAATTGAAGGTGACTCGATATGAATGAACGACCATATCTGCAGCAGCTTTAGAAGCAGCGTATGGGCTACTAGGACTCAAAGGATTTGTCTCTTTAAATGAGCCCTTCCCAATCGAACCATAGACTTCGTCAGTAGAAATTTGAATAAAGCGAGAAATATTGTGTCGTTTAGTTGCCTCCAGGAGATTGTGAGTCCCATCTATGTTAGTGCGCATGAAATCTGAAGGGTCAATTATTGACCTATCCACATGTGATTGAGCAGCAAAGTTTACTATTGCCTCAACATCTTTTGACAACTTATCGACGATTTTTCTATCGCAAATATCTCCTTTAACAAAGGTATAATGGGAATTATTTTCTATGTCTTTTAAATTGTCTAAATTGCCTGCATAAGTGAGTTTATCTAAATTGATAACCTCATATTGGGAATATTTTTTTATGATGTGTCTGATGAAGTTAGAACCGATAAAACCTGCTCCACCGGTCACCAGTAAACGCATATCCTCTACCAACCTTTCCTGGCTTTCCACCTCTCATAAGGGATGGAAGGGTCATTTAAAGGAATTCTATATTCATCCGGTTTCTCTCGATTATATACTTGGTCGGGAACATTCAGAAGCCAACAATCTTCTTCACCAAGAGCTTCAAATCCGTGAACTACCAAGGGAGGAACTCTTAGAACCATCAAATTATTTCCTCCCATCTCGTATTCTCCAATCTCTCCAAATGTTTTCGAATCTTGCCGATTATCGAAGAGGACGATTCGCGCCCTACCCTTAATCACACAAAAATGGTCCCATTGTCTCTTATGATAATGCCACCCTTTGACCCAACCGGGTTTACATTTGCTTATATAAACCTGTCCAAACTTCATAAACATTGGTTCATCTGACCGGAGAATCTCAAATAGAGACCCCCTTTCGTCTTCGTGGACATCTAATTTCTTTATTTCTACTCCTGTAATCACAACTTCCCCTTGTAAACTAAGGCAAGCAAAGTTTACGCTTTCCCGCTACAATCTATACTACTTCCACGCGGCTGGAGTCTCCTACCATAATTCTATAAGCAGATGGTTTTGCTTTCGACTTCAATATTTCAACGTTTTGTCCTACTAAGCTGTCCTCGATTCTTCTAATATCTCTGATTTTACTGTTCTCAAGAATAATGCTGTGTTCGATTTCGCTATTTTCAATAGTCACCTTGAAGTATACTGAAGTGAAAGGTCCAATATAGGAGTTAACTATTCTACTATTCTCGCCAATAATTACCGGTCCCCTGATGACGCTTTTTCTAACCTCGGCTCCCTTCTCAATCCTTACTTTTCCGAATAATTCCGATTCCTTATCTACTCTACCTCTTACTTGCTTCTTTAAATCATCCAGGATAATCCTGTTAGCCTCCAGTATATCTTCTAACTTTCCTGTATCTTTCCACCAACCGGTGATGATGTGTGGACGGACAGCAAAATTATGGTCAATAAGATACTGGATGGCATCTGTAATCTCTAATTCGTTACGCCAGGAAGGTTTAATATTATTCACAGCTTCAAAGATATTCTTATCAAACATATAAACACCGACCAGAGCCAGATCGCTCTTTGGTTTTTTTGGTTTCTCTACCAGTCGTAAGACTTTTCTACCTTTCAATTCAACAACGCCGAACTGTTCAGGATGGGGAACACGAGCCAATAAAATCTGGGCATTAGGTCTGGTTTTTTCAAACTCCTTAACTAAAGAGGTAATGCCATCCTTGATTAGATTATCTCCCAGATACATAACAAAGTTGTCATCTCCTATAAAATTTTGAGAAATCTTAACAGCATGCGCCAACCCCAGGGGCGCTTCCTGCTCGATATAGGTAACATTAATTCCCCACTTCTTCCCTCTCCCCACGGCGTTCTTTATCTCATTCTTCGTTTCGCCTACAACAATGCCAACATTTTTGATTCCTGCCTCTTTTACCGCTTCAATTCCGTAAAAAAGAATTGGTTTGTTGGCTACCGGGAGGAGTTGTTTAGCGCTGGTATGGGTAATGGGACGAAGGCGGGTACCTCTTCCACCGCTCAAAATAAGAGCTTTCATTTAATCTCCTTAATAAAGCTGAACATCTCCCTCACTCTAATCCTCTCCCCTTGGGGGAAAGGAAAGTCGATAATACTCAAGAGATTGTCCGGGGCTTCTCAAAATATTCAACTATAGTTGCACAAATAAATCCAACAAACAAGCCCAAAATTCCAGCAATCAGGACGTTTTGTTTCTTTTTGGGCGCAATCGGCTTTTCGGGGATTGTAGAAGGAATTACTAACTCTGTGCTAACAGTGCTGTAGNNTCTGTGAGTTCTATTTGAAGTTGTTCATACCTGCCACGGATTTTCTCCAGACTATCCATATACCCCTGTGCAAACCTGGCTTTTGCCTCAGAATCGGTAACTCTGAGTTCGTCTATTTTCTTCCGGAATATCTCCATCTCTTTCTCCATCTCCAACTGACGTTGTTTACCAGAAGCAAGATATTCCTCAAGAATTACTTTCGCCCGTTCAAAAATCTGCTCGTGCCTCTGCATA
>JABAOH010139820.1_pt1 | contig 21958 bp, 25 predicted proteins | sample 7062181 | NCBI WGS metagenome assembly JABAOH01 (sample SAMN14538630, study PRJNA623070) | marine sediment metagenome | biome: marine biome [ENVO:00000428]; feature: marine pelagic biome [ENVO:01000023]; material: deep marine sediment [ENVO:00002113]; isolation source: pool of 5 deep marine... | reverse complement strand
ATGCAGGTCGTGCACCCGTAGCCAACGAGGTAGAATCCGAGCCGCTCGAGATATTGAAGGAGCCCTGCTCTTTCGAGATAGTCGGTGACTACTCGTGACCCAGGCGCCAAGCTGGTCTTGACGTAATGAGGGACTTTCAGACCCCGCTCCACCGCCTTCTTCGCCAGCAACCCAGCCCCCAACATTACGGACGGGTTTGACGTGTTAGTACAGCTGGTGATGGCGGCGATCACCACAGAGCCGTGAGTCAGGGTGTAGTCAGTGCCGTTGGACCGCGCGCGGGAGGCGTGCTTCAGCTCCTCCTCCCCCAGCTCAAAGCCTTGGCTTGCCATAGGAGCGGTGAGGGAGCGGCGGAAGGCACTCCTCAGGTCGGAGAGGGCCACTCGATCGTGAGGACGTTTCGGTCCCGCGATGCTCGGCTCGACCGTGCTTAAGTCAAGGCCAACGGTGTCGCTGAATTCCGGAGTAACGGAATCGCTCGTCTGGAAAAGCCCCTGCTCCTTGGCGTATCGCTCCACGAGCTGGACTTGGGTTTCATCCCTCCCAGTGAAGCGCAGGTATTCAAGAGTCCTCTCGTCAATGGGGAAGTACCCAAGCGTCGCTCCCTGTTCAGGAGACATATTGCTGATGGTGGCTCGGTCAGGGACACTCATGCTTGAGAGGCCGTCTCCGAAGAACTCCACGAACTTGCCTACGACGCCCTTCTTCCGCAACATCTCCGTAATAGTCAGGACGAGGTCAGTGGCCGTCGCCCCCTCAGGCAGTTCCCCGAAAAGCTCGAATCCCAATACCTCTGGGGCCAGCATGTAAAGGGGCTGCCCTAGGATAGCAGCCTCTGCCTCGATCCCTCCCACCCCCCAGCCCACGACGCCGAGGCCGCTGATCATGGGAGTGTGAGAGTCCGTTCCTACGACACTGTCTGGCAGGGCGACCTTGCCGCCGTTGTGGTCTCTCATCATCACTACAGGTGCCAAGTACTCCAGGTTAACCTGGTGGACGATTCCAGTCGAAGGAGGCACGACACGGAAGTCACGGAAGGCCTTCTGACCCCATTGCAGGAATTCATACCTCTCTCGATTACGCTGGAACTCGATCTCGGAGTTGATTCGCAAGGCCTCAGGGTTTCTGAAGACATCGACTTGGACAGAGTGATCAATCACTAGGTCGACAGGAACTTGAGGCTGTATGAGGGATGGGTCCACCCCCTGGCGCTGGACAGCGGAACGCAGGGCGGCTAAATCCACTAGGCTCGGGACTCCCGTGAAGTCCTGCAATATGACTCGAGCCGGATGGAAAGGAATCTCGAGGGCGCCGCTGGATTTCCACTGAGCGAGGTTGGCTATGTCCTGGGAGGTCACCTCGAACCCGTTCTCGTTCCGAAGAAGTGACTCGAGCAGGACCTTCACGGAGAAAGGGAGTCGCGATATCTCCCCAACGCCCTCCTCCTCCAGCTTGTCTAAGCGGTAGATAAATGCCTTTCCAGTGCCGCTCTCGAAGTTGTCCAGTGCGCCAAAGGTATCGTGGGTTGAGGTTGCCATTTTGAATCCCCACAAAGTTCGTGCGACTGCCTCTGTAGTCGCACGTGTCGGTCTACCGAGTCATGTCTTAAGAAGCTTCTGGGATGGGCGAAACTGTCCGGGATGATTAAGCGCTGGTGGGCCTTGTCAGGCGGGACGAGTCTCACCAAACCGGGGTCCGCGGACGGAACGGTAGGGGCGGCCTTGCGTAATGACATTCTAGGCGAGCGTCTCAACCTCGATTTCCCCCAACATCTGTCGAATCGATGCCTTCAGTTCACTCCAAATCACGCTGGGCTCGTGGGGTAGCGGACTACGTCCCTTTCAGGTGTCGGAAGATTCCTGCAGGCGCTATGCCGGCCACATTCAGGAACATCTCTTGAGGACGAGTACGACTATTCTGACGCTTCGTGAAGCCAGTTCTGGAAGGCCTCGAAACCATGCTCACGGCCCAGGAAGTCCACCACCATCTCTCCCGCGGGCTTGCCGCTACCGCTCTCTAGGATTGCCTGACGGTACCTCAGGGCTTGGGTGGTATCGAGAAGAGAGGGCTGACCGCGAAAGAGGCTGAAAATATCCTTCTCGATCACCAGGGACCACATGTACGTGTAGTAGATGGCTGAGTAGCCGTTGAGGTGGCCGAAACCGCACTGGAAGTGAGTCCCTTGGAACCAGGGAAGGGGATCGTACCTCTCGTGAACTTCCTTCGCCAGAGACGTCGTATCCATGCCGGAAGGGTCTCGATTGTAGTACTGGAGGGAGAGCGCCGCCAAAGACATCTGACGGCGGACCATGAGGCCTCTCGAGACAGCTTCCGCCCTCTTCATTCGCTGGACTAGCTCGGCGGGGATGGACTGACCAGTCTTGTAGTGTACCGCGAAGCTCTGCAGCACCTCAGGGTCCCGAGCCCACTCTTCCAAGAGTTGAGAGGGTACCTCTATGAAATCCCACTCCATGAAGGACGGGGCGTTCTTCGACCACTTCACACGACCGGAGAGCATGCTGTGGAGCAGGTGGCCGAACTCGTGGAAAAAGGTGATAACCTGGCTATGTTCCATGAGGGCGGATCCCTTGCCGGGGTCGGGGAAGTTGCACATCAGGACGCCCTGAGGAAGCTGTTTGCCCCCAACGCCACGTACGATGGTGGCCGAGGCGGCGTGGCCGTACTTACCGTCCCTTGGATGTAGGTCGAGGTAGAATCTCCCGATTTGCTCTTCTCCATCATGAACGTCGTAGGCAAGGACGGAGTCGTGCCAGGACGGACCGTCCTCGACCTGCGTGTAGCGGAGGCCGAATAACCTGCTCGTGATGGAGAGGAGACCCTCTAAGACCTTGCTGAACTGGAAATAGGAGCGCGCCTCCCTGGCGTCGAAGCCGTACTCCTCGACCTTGATAACTTCAGGATAGTAGAACCTATCCCAGACGTTGACCTTCTTGGCATCAGGCTCATCCCTCCTCTTCCTCCTCAGAAGGATCTCGTAGTCTGCTTCGGCAAGGTCGCTGGCTGCTCCGGCGATTCTGTCGATGAACTCCCTGGCGGCCTGACCAGTACGGATCATCTTGTCCTCCGTGATGAAGTCAGCGTAATGGTCGTAACCTAGGATGGTGGCCAGTTCATGCCGTCTAGCGAGCAGTCGGTCCAGCACCTCCAAATTCGCAGGATGGCCTTTGTTCATGAAGGTCTTCATTAATCGGCGCCTGAGTTTCTCGTCCTTCGCATAGGTAAGGACCGGCCACAGGTCGGGATACTGAGTCGTGATCACGACCCTGCCATCCTCCCCCGGCGGGTGGGCTTCAATGTAATCATCCGGGAGTCCCTCCAAAGCATCCTTGTTGTCGATCCTTACGGAACGAATGTCCTCGTTGATGTTCCTGTCGAACTCCTGGCCTATGGCCACTATCTCGTCCCTGAGTTCCCTGATCTTGGCCCGTGTTACATCATCCCGATCGACGCCCGCGCGTCTGAAATCGCGAAGGATCTTGAAGACGGCGTACTTGGTCTCCTCGTCTTCCCCGCTCACATCAAGGGCGTCGAAGGCCTCGTAGAGTTCACGGTTCAGCGAGAGCTCGGTCTCGAACTTCTTGGCCTCCAAGTGGGCCTTCTCCCCCGCATCTCGTATGGCCTTGTCGGGGTGGAGGTTGAAGAGGTCATCCGCCTGGTTGGAGATCTCGAACATCTCGAGTAGGAGTTCATCGTAGGGGACCAATGTGTTCTCCAGAGTCCCCCTGCCTTGTGCCTCCAGAATCCTCTCTAAGAGGTTTCTGCAACGGGACAGACCTTCGGACGTCTTTAGCGCTATCTCATCGGCCGAGGTCGCGAACATCAACTTGGGGACGGTAAGCGGTGTGCCATCCAGTTCACTCGTCGTCATTCCTCCCTTCCAGCGGTGGGACATGAGATGCGCCCCCAGTTAAGAAGCTTGCCTGGCCCTGGCTCGACGGAGGCACGGACCTCCAATGGAGGATATCGAGACCCTGGTCCCTACGATTGGGGCCGAATTCTGGTAAAGCGTGATGACCGAAGACCTCACATCTTGCCAACCTGGTCCTTACTCGTCGCGTGAGGTCCCTCGCAATCATTGTCATCGCCGTTGCACTAGCCGTGCCAGCTTGGTGCTTGATCTCCCCTTTTTTCATCGTGACCGTGGGGGCGGAGGAGCCTCTGACGGAGATTCGCAACAGTCGTCGCCGTCGGAATCGCCATGGACGGTGAGCCAGGCCTCTTTAATCCCGAATAGACGCTCCTAGCCGACGGATCTTCCTACGTTGTCCGCTTGGAGGAGTTCTCCATCACGAACGGCCCCGTGCTCCATGTGTACCTCGCAAAGGGAACCCTCGATCCCAATTGTTATCAACCCCTCCCATTGGGATGCCACTCTTACGGGTGTGTGAGAGTCTTCGTCTAGCACGTCCCCGCCTAGGCCAAACGTTTATGGTCGTCACGACCTGGTCGCCTCGTGTGAGCAGCCGTCCCTGGGTAGAGTACGGCATCTACGCCCTCCTATGCGTCATCTGGGGTAGTACCTGGCTGGCCATCAGGATAGGGCTCGTGGGGGCTCCACCCTTCCTGGCCGCCTCCCTTCGGTTCGCTGTTTCCGCCACCGTCCTTGTTTCCCTCTCTGTCGCTCTCCGGGCGCCGTGGCCCCGAGGTCGTGCCCAGTGGGGAGTAGTGGCATTCATTGGTGTCGTAATGTTCGTCCTCGACTACGGATTGATATACTGGGCTGAGGCCAATGGGGTCGAATCAGCTCTCGCCGCTGTTTTGTTCGCCACCATGCCCTTTCAGACGGCTCTCATGGCCCACGCCCTGGTGGCGCAAGAGAGGCTGACGGCCAAAGGCGTTGCGGGAATAGCCATGGGCTTTGCTGGCATCGTGCTCGTGTTCAGCGGTGAACTAGGGGGGCTCGGATCAGACAAGACCCTGCCCATGCTGGCAATAGTGGCCAGCGCAACCTGCGCCTCGGCTGCCTCCGTCGCCATGAAGCGCTGGGGCCGCGAGGCTAGTCCATACACCTGGAACGCTGCCGCCATGGCCATCGGTGCGTTGGGCCTCATGGCGTTCTCGGTGACGGCACAGGAGCCGTTGGTCGTGCCGGGCTGGCCTGAGGGCGTCCTCTCTATACTCTACCTGGCAATCTTCGGAACCGTCGTGGCTTTTGTGGGGTACCTGCGATTGTTGAAGACGATCCCAGTCACCACCATGTCCTTCATCGCCTTCATCACGCCCATCGTGGCTGTCTTGCTTGGCGTTGGCCTAGCATCGGAGACCATAGAGCCACTCGCAGGGGTAGGGGCGGCTATAACCATCGGAGGAATCGGACTTTATTCATGGAGACGTAGGACGCCCATAGCCAGCTCCTCAGAGGCAGCTCCAACCCCATCGCGCATCGAAGCTGATGAGGACTAACCTCCGCCTTCTGCCTCAGAGAATTGGGTAGACGATCTCAGAAAGACGGCCGCTGCGGGCCGGCAATAACTGCTCGCTGACTTGTCCTCCTCTAGACAGCTGCAGCGGCTGTTGGGGTGTCACGCCCGAGGCCGAGGCTCTCCCTCGCGACGACGTAAACGAGCCAGGCAGTTGCGAAAGCGGATGAGGCCGCCTCGGGGAGGGCAACTCCACCGAGATACAGCCCTGCCCAGTAGAGTACCCACACGAGCATATAGCCTACAATGGGGACCGCTGTAAGCAGGTTCCGCGCCTCCCCGGCATAGATTATCATCGTGACCCAGAGCAGCAGGAAGAAGGCCACTGAGACGAAGCCGTGAAGGGGGCCGTAGATCTCGTCGTAGACTCCGACGGATTGAAGTGCTAGTGCGGAGAGAGTGAGGGCGACTGCGGTGAAGGGCCTGCGTAGCCTTAGGTTGAGGATTGCGTAGCCGATGAGGAAGAATCCACCGATGAACAGGCCCGCGTTGTAATAGGGCGCGGCTGCGCTTTTTGTAGAGTGACCAAGGTCGCTAAGTGCGTCGGAACCCCATGAGAACCAGGGGGACAGGACAATAGAAACGGCTATCAGGACATAGGCCACCGCGGGACCGAGAATAGCCAGTATCCAAGACAGTCCCCACTTCACATGAGGCGAGCGCGCTGGTGCTGTAAAACTATTGCCCCGACCTACGTTCTCCTTCCCTCAGGGCTGCATAGAGGGTATCGTTTAATCTCGGTGCGAGCTCTGGGTGGAAGAGCATGCCGAATGAGGAGCACTTCAGGAAGCTGGAGAGGATGTACGCGCAGGCCCCCATCAACGAGTACTTCAGGCCTAGGCTGGCAGTGGACGAGGGGCGCACGGAACTGACCATGCGCGTCCAGCGCACTTTCTTTCACGCCGCTGACGGTGTCCACGGTGCGGTCTACTTCAAGGTTCTGGATGATGCCGCGTTCTTCGCAGTGAACTCTCTCGTGGAGGACGTCTTCGTGCTCACCGTCTCCTTCAACATATACTTCACTCGCCCTATGGCTGCTGGAGAGCTACGGGCGAAGGGAAGGGTCGTCCACGCCTCTCGGCGACTCTTCATCGCTGAGGCCGAAGCGACAGACTCTCAGGGCCATGTGGTGGCTAGAGGTAGTGGTACGTTCATGAAAAGTCGCGTGGCTCTGGCCCCATCCATCGGATATGAGTAGGAACTGTCCAGGAATTTTAAGGCCGACTTTGGGACGCGGGGGAAGGCAGCTGTGACCCCTGGGCTCATTCGCCCCTCCATACCACCTCGACCAAAGGGCTGCCAGTGACCCAGCCCTCCAGGTCGCCCCACCCAGGCATCTTCTTGAGAATGGCCCCAAGGATTCGTCGTCGACTCTCTTCATCCTTGATGGGGACTGCCTTCGCGGCTAGATCGACCTGAAGGCGTCCCTTCAGATGGAAAGTGAATTCTGGGGTCGCCATGAGATTAGCATACCAGAACCGCGGACCCGGGGCGCCTGTCAGGTAGATGTAATCATCGACGTTGTGGAAAACACATCTCTAAAAGGACGTCTCTGGACCTACCTGAGCCGCGGGACCTTCTTCAGGGCTTGTCGCTTGGGTCCCACCCAGTCGCCATGCTCCGGTCCAGGGCGTCCAGCTTCTCCATGTGTTCCTCAGAGAGTTCGAAGTCGAAGACGACAGCGTTTTCACGAATATGCCTGGCGACCGAGGACTTGGGTATTTCGATGAAGCCGTGCTGGAGCCCCCATCGAATGAGGACCTGTGCAGGAGTCCTCTGACAAGCCCGGGCCACCTCGCCAAGAGTGCCATTGTCCAGCATTCGCCCCTTCGTCAGCGGACTGTAGGCCTCCAGTAGGATCCCCTTCTTACGGCATAGGTCGACGGTAGCCTTCCGGGAGATGTAGTTCCAAGGATGAAGTTCGATCTGATTAACGGCTGGGACAACGTCTGAGTTATCGAGCAGCTCCTCCAGGTGATGGACCATGTAATTGGATACTCCGATGGAGCGCGCCAGCCCTCCATCCAAAACTGTCTCCAGGGCACGCCACGTGTCTAGGCGCTTTCCCTCCACGGGCCAGTGGATGAGGTAGAGGTCAACGTGGTCGAGGCCGAGGCGTCCGTAGCTTTCATCGAAGGCCTTCAGGGCAGGCTCGTAGCCATGGTCGGCGTTCCACACCTTGGTGGTAACGAAGACCTGCTCCCTGGGGATGGGGCCTTCGCGGATGGCCTTCCCTAGAGATCGTTCGTTTCCATACCACGCGGCACTGTCGAAGAGACGATAACCGGCCTTTAAGGCATAACGGACTGCGCTCATGGCTTCGCGTCCCTCCGTTAGTCTCCACATCCCGAGTCCGAGCGCTGGGATTTCCTGGCCATTGTTCATACGATAAGAGGGGGTGGCGCGACCCATGCCTATTCGTAACGCGCCGTGTGCCTTAAGGACCATCGCTCGAAGGCCGTTGATGCGGTCTCGCAATAGACACCAATGGACCTTTACTCTCTGTTCTGGGTTTTCGTTTTTGATAATGGCAGGAGAATTTAAATTTAAGAGCAGCTTTGGCCTAGCCGGAGGAGGGCAGCCTGAGGACTATCCAAGGACTGATCATAACCACGATTGTCCTCCTGATTGCCGGTTCTCTCCTGATTTACTTGTCACAGTTCCCGGGACCCACCTCCGCCCAGGGAGTGGACACTTTCCAGATTCCCGAAGGAACGGGGTGGCACTCGTTCTTCGAACTCGAGATGGTGAAGGGCGGCCATGTGGCCCTGGAATACGCTGAGGGGTCCGACGGCGTCGTCAACGTATTCCTACTCACTGAGGAGGACTACGGCCTTTATCAGGACACTGGCAGGGTTCTTTCGCCCCTCGAAGGAACCAGCGGGTCGACGGGGATTTTGGGGCTAGAGATCCCCAGCGAGGGCATCTACTACTTGGTCTTCGAACACGGCAGGGGGTTTGAGACTATCTCCCAAGACATCCAGGTCACCTATTCCTTTGTAGGTCTGAGCCCCAGTGGACCGGATGGCGATCTGGCCCGCTGGGGTTTCATCCTCCTGGTCGGTGGGCTCGCATTCATGAATGTCGCTTGGTTCGTGTACATCAAGGGAAGGAAGTTGTAGGAGCTGGAGCGGGAGGACCCTTGAGGTCGTCACACAGTACCGGTCGCTTTATGTGCGACATGGGTTTCAAGGGTGCCTATGGCACTGCTTGACCTTGCCCCCACCGTCGCAGTGGGGGTCTTGCTGATTGTGGCGGGCCTAGTCCTGGCATTCGCGGGGAAGACTCTTGTGAAGGCCCTCCTCGCCGTAATTGGAGCTATCCTGGGAGGTATCTTGGGCCTCTTGGGTGGAACTCTGTTGGGCGGTCCGGGCATGGAACTCATTCTAGCGGCCGTCGGTGCTATCCTAGGGGCCCTTGTCTTCGGGTTCGTCGTCAGGGCCGCTTTTTCTTTGGCGATGGGCGTTCTCGCCGCGGCGGTCGCGTTCGCCTTCGTGGGTGGCGAACCGGCACCGGGAGCCGGTGTGGAGCTCGGGACCCTTGCCATCGCCCTCGTTGCCCTAGTGATAGCAGCCCTCATTACTTTCGTGCTATTCAACAGGCTTCTCATCCCCATCACCGCTGCGGTCGGAGGCTGGCTTGTGGGAATCGGACTCAACTACATCCTGGTTAACACTGTGAGCCTTGCCACCAACCTCGTGGCCTTGGGCTCCCTAGCTCTGGGCATAGCCGTCTTCATCGCGGGGGCGATCAGCCAGGGCAGAAGGGATTAGGGCCCCGCGTTCCTGCGTCACGGGCACGACGATGACCTGGGGGTCATTTGGGAGACTTGAGGGGGGTCAAGGGGGTCGAAACGTCGCACCCCTCGGAGAGTTCATAAGAAAGGGCTGGCTCGTGGGGCTGTGACGTACGACGAGGTTTTGGCCGGACGTGTTCGCGCCTTGCTCTCTGGGCGCGAGGGACTCACTGAGAAGAAGATGTTCGGCGGAATTTCATTCATGCTGGGTGGCAAGATGTGCGTCGGCGTCATCAAAGATGACCTGCTCGTTCGAGTGGGCCCGGAGGGTCACGAAGAGGCCCTTGCGAAGCCTCATGTCCGGGAGATGGATTTTACTGGTCGCTCCCTGAAGGGTTTCGTCTACGTCGGCCCAGGAGGCTACGGATCTGAGCAGGCTCTTGCCCGATGGGTGGACCTGGCTGCGGACTTCGTCGGGAGACTACGGGAAGAGCAAGGTTGAGATTCCACCATAGGTGACCTGTGGGCTCTCACAGACTCCGATCGCACCGCCAGCGTGGGTTTGCTGGTGAGCGAAAGCTTATAATCACAGAGTAGCTATATCCTAGCTATGGCAGTTCTCGACGGTTTCTCCCTCGAGTCGTTGCCGGAGGAGTGGCAAGGAGAGGCTGACCACTGGCAGGACACCTACTTCCCCGAACTGCCAGAGACACAGGACGTAGACAACTGGCAGCGCTACTACCCCAACCTAAAGCCGACCAACCTCTCCGTGATAATGGCGGAGCCTGACAAGTTCGCCCAGTTCGCTTCGCGGGTTGTCGGCGCTACCCCACGGACTGCCGATCTTAGCTGGCGTGTCCACCGGGCGGAGGAGATGAACGATCGACAGTTCGACCTAGCCCTCAGGATCATCAGGGCCCAGGCCTCCACGGAACTAGGTAGCATTCAGCAGCACCGCATGGTCTACCTCCCCATGGACTCCGGCAGCCTGGAAGGTTTGGACAGAGAGATCGTCGAGGGAATTCACAACACGGGGAACGGCCACGACCTGGACTTCATAAGCTTCTCCTCGAAGAGGGTCTGCGTGGAGGAGCTGCGACATCACTACCAGATGGGGGGCGTTCTTACCCTCGATGGGACTTGGGACGCTCGCCATGGTCGCCGCTATGGGAGCGATACCATGGAGGAACTGTTCGCCATGAAACCGGGGGAGCACGTCCTGGACGCCTTCAACATCGAGTTCAAGAGTCTATTGGACACGGCCACGTTCCTGGCCCTCATCGACCGCGTAGGAAAGTACCAGCTAGAGATGCAGCACCACTTCCTGTACGCGCCCATGGCCATGAGCATGCCCTTCATGCGATGGATGGAGGAGTCCTACCACTTGGCGGCTGGGGAGAGGCTCATGAAGGCCATCGCCGTCGCCGCGATCCTGGACGGCGGGAACTTCGGCATCGAGGAATTGCAGAAGACGCTGAACATGTGGTATCCCCGTGGCTTGGAGATGTTCGGCAGCGAGCTAAGCGGGCAGCACGTCAGAGGTGTCTTCAAGACGTTAGGCAACGCTGAGGCTCAGGCCATCTACAGTCGAGAGGTCAAGGGGAAGGTGAGGGACATCAACCTTCGGGTCATCCAGGCGAAAGCTGGGTGCGACCGGAGGCAGGCGGAGCACATACTGAATCGAATCGAGGTGAAGGGCGAGGGCGTGCATGGACTGAGACGTGATGACCTCTTACGCGTCCCGGATCGACGGTTCTTCCGCTTCCGAGGTCTCACGGAGTTTGCAGAGTATCGTGAGCGTGACCCCGAGACGGGACGCCTCGGATACGTTTACCTCCCCTACGACCTCGACGGTCATCTCCTCAGGAGAGGAGGGGCGCTTGTCGAGCGCGAGGAGTATGTCGATTACCTGAGGACTGTCCTTCCGGAGCGGTACATGGACAGCCGCCACTGGCGAGACATGCGCGAGGAGTTCCTCTTCAATAGCCGATGGGAGGGCGCCGGACCGTAGGCGGACTCAGTATCCCATGCCGCCGCCTGGTTTGAAGATGAAGAAGTAGACGACCAGGGCAACCACGAGAAAGAGAAAGACCCTCAAGCGAAGGAGGTTTAGCAGCGGGATCTGGATCTGAATCGAGACCCGTGTCGCGCGAATGGAGTCAAGGAGACTTGTGCCAACCCCCCATCGGTGCGCGTTATCCAGAGCGAAGGGCGCCCACAAGCCTGCTAATACGGCGAGCACGACCTTGATTGATCTGAACCGCCAGACGCTCATTTGCAGTCGTTGGCCGAGACGGAAGTGGAGGTTTGAGCCCACCACCATCCCAAGAGGCGGATCGAAGATTGACTGATAGGCCTCGTAAACCATTTCCCAGACCTCCTCAGACGATCCCCGACTGCGCGATCAGGGATTCAGCCGCTATTCATTGGCATGTGTAAGACGAGAGGCTTCGCTGTGGCTTAGTAGACCCTCGCCAATACCTCTTGGTTGTCTACTTCCCTATCGCGCTGGGGCGCCTTCGAACCCAATCTGCAGTGTCTTGTATTCCTAGGCCAGTTCCCTCACTAAGTCACGCGTGTATGAAGGGTCTAAACCGATCCGACGACATCTCCGATCCTGATGACGCCCCCCTTCACGATCTCAGCCCGCAGGCCTCCCCGATGTACTAGACCGGGCAGCGCTTTCTCGTGAGCTAGATCGGCCATGTGTGCGCAAGGCTCGCACAGACGAATTCCTCGCAAGAGGACCTCTCCGGCCCTGAATTTCTGACCGACAAGGTGGTTGAGTGGCACTCCCCGCGTAACCACGTTCCTCCGTGCGTCACCAGGTGATATGCAGGCTCCATAGTCCCTCTCTAGGGCCTCGATGGCTTCTATCTCGATCAGCGTCAGTTCCCTGTCGGGTCCGGGGTCGTCGGAGTAGAACCCTTTTTCGAGGAAGTACCGGTCCCCCTCGAGCCCCCGGCCCGCCACGGCTCTGACCTCCTGAGGGGAGACCATGGGAGCACCCGAAGTCTCGCAGATATGGATAGAGACTACCTCACCTTCCCACATAGCATCCTACTCGGCCGGTAGCATCCATATGGGAAGTCGTACATCCCCTGCGCGACACCTCGCTAAGACTTCCTACGGTCAAGTGCCCAGATGATGATTCCGACGATGAGGAGTATGAAACCCAGGGCCGCTAGGGCCATCCCGGCGAGAACCAGGAGGGCGGATGAGATGGCTACTTGTCCAGCGGCGTAGCTGACGGTGACGCTCTGGCTACTCGTGTTGTGTATCACGAGGGTGTGATCCCCCGCAGTAGTGGCGATCTCCGCATTGGCGTAGCTCTGTGAGGTCACCTCAGTCGTGTTAACCTCCGTCCCGCTGGGGAGTCTCACGGAGACTGTTACCTCGTCGCCTGAGGAGTAGTTCACTATCGCCACGATGTAGGTGAGGACCTCACCCCCTCGCAGGGAGACGCTCGCGTTAAAGTAGTCCCCCGACGCGATGGTCGTCGTCCTCGGGACAAGGCCGCTCGCAAGGCCAAACACCGATGCTGCGAAGAGGCCGCCGCCAATTACGATGAGAATCACTCCGATAAGGATGATCCACGATCCTCTCGACATCTAACCGAACCTTTGGACTACGAAGCGCTATTTATCCATTGCGGGAATATGTGAAAACTGACTTCGTAGGCGAACCTGCAAAAGATGGGATTAGCATGATCCTTGGTTACCAGCGCGATCGCGCTCGGGGGGAGGGAACAGGTGTCCACCTCATCCCCTCTCCGAACTCAACTAACCTCTTGAGAGACCTTCTAGGTGAAGTGATAGTACTGTAACAAGGCAAACACGACGAGGCCAAGGGTGGAACTCATGAGCCAGATAGGCACGACGATTCTCCCGACGCGAGGGTGGGGGGTCTGTCCGACTTCGGACATCCTGCGCGTCAAGCCCACGATGAAGTTGTATATCACTGGAGGGACCGCCGCCGCTGATAGCGCCAGGTGGGGGATCAACACCGGAATATACACCAACCTATAGACAGCCTCTGGCCCCTCGAACTCCAGAGTTCCAACAAGGTATTGTCGGGTGACGTAGAGGATGAAGAAGCTAGATATGGAAAGGAGTGCAAGAATCATAAGGAGTCGGTGCCTCCTCCATTTCCCCGCCTTAATGGACAGCCACCCTGCCGTGAGGAGACCGACTGTGACGGCGTTGGACGCTGCAGTGGCCACGGAGAGAGGTAACCGCAGCGACGGGTCGGGAGGAGCGCCTCTCTGCCCAAAAAGCAGAATCCAGAGGATGAGGTAGATGGCCGCGCTGGAGCCTGCTGCCCACGTTCCCGGCCTCTCTCCGAGTCCCCAGCCCATATGAGTCCGAAAAGAGGGTGGAAAGGAATTTACACCTTCGCCTAGAGAAGTCCAGCGGGGCGCTACTTGGTGGACAAAGCTTAAGAGTCCCGACACCTCATCATTTAAAGATGATGCCTGGAGGGCCCCGTGACTTTCTGCTGATTCAAGTGGAGACGGGCGTGCGAATGGCCCCACCGGAGCTCATCGCCGATTGGCTCGACGGGAAGGTGAGCATTGTCGACTTCCTTTTCAAGCCCAACAAACAGTTCTTCGAGACCTTCAAGGAGCACGCCTTGGAGGTCCTCAGATCCATGTCAGGAGAGGACCTTAGGGATGCTTGCCTCCGAGGTGCCCCTTACTTCGCGGACATCTGGTACTCACCTGCTGCTACAGGGCGCTTTGAGGGGGAGCTGGCAATCATGTACAACTTTGTCAGGGAACTCTAGCGTGGTCCAGACTCCCGGATGAGAGGGTCGTCAGCAGAACAGAAAGACCGCCGAGGCACCTTGCCCCGTCCGTTCTTGGTCATCTCGCATGCCGTCGTTGCTGCCGCAGAATCTCACGTCGATCCAAGGATTCTTGAGGACGACAGGTACCTTCCAGCGGTTCGGGCCATCCTCCGCGAGAGGTACGAGGCGGATGCGGACTACTCCGAGGAGGCCCAGGTCATGGTGAAGCAGTACGCGCTGGAGATCGGCATGCAGGAGGAGGTGCGGCGGACAGAGTCCTCGGCCACCCAGGAGGTCAAGCGGCGAACGGATTGGGGATCCTTAGATGAATCCAGATCACGGCGACCACCGAGGACGAGACTGCATTGCCCTTACGACACGAGTCCAGATATGAGTTCCGAGTGAAGTTCAGCAGTGAAACGGGGAGATCGTCCTCTTTGAGGGGCCGTAGGGCTTCGAGAAGTGGCATCACCTTCTCCTATCCCGACCCGCAGCCTCTTAGGGGGCGAGCATCTTAGGGCTTTCACCCCCGGGAGTTTGTATGGCCCTTGCGAAACGCATCGGACTCGGCAGGTCCGGCGAGCGCGTATCAAGCATTGGTCTCGGCCTCTGGCAGTGGGGCAGCTCTTCCTGGGGATGGAACCGTGAGTACCGCAAGGAGGACGTCTTAAAGGCCTTCGATCGGGCCCTCGAACTCGGCATCGACTTCTTCGACACGGCTGAGGCTTATGGCGGCGGGCGTTCTGAATCTCTCCTGGGGGAGGCGCTGAGAGGACGCAGGGACGACGTCTTCATCGCCAGCAAGGTGTTGCCCTGGCGCCTCACGGATGGCTCCATGGAGAAGGCTGCCAAAAGAAGCCTGCGTCGCCTGAAGGTAGACATAATCGACCTCTATCAGCTCCATTTCCCCAGTCCGTTGGTGCCCATCGGACGCGTCGTGCGTTCCATGGAGAAGTTGGTCACCAAGGGCCATGTGAGGTATCTCGGTGTATCCAACGTCGGAGTTGACGGCTTGAGGAGGGCCCGCGAATCGCTAGCCTCGGAGGACATCGTCTCCGACCAGGTTCACTACAACCTCGTACGGAGGAAGCCTGAGCAGAGGTTACTGAGATACGCTGCCGAAGAGGGCGTAACCCTCATAGCATATAGCCCACTGGAGCAGGGTTTTCTCACAGGCAAGTATGCTCAGGATTCGGTTCCCAGAGATCTTGTCCGGAGCTTCAACTTCAGATTCTCACCTGGGAACATGCGTCGGGCAGAGCCCGCGATGGATGTTCTGCGTCGAATTGCCAAGAAGCGAGGAGCCACACCGGCTCAGGTCGCGTTGAACTGGGTGATCCAATCTGGTTCTGTCCTGCCGATTCCTGGTGCGAAGACTGTATCGCATGTGGAGGATGCTGCATCAACCCTCAGTTGGCGCCTAAACAAGACCGAGAGAACGCAGCTCAGAGAGGCGTTCGAGTCAGTGCGGCTTTCGAGATGGCGGGCTCTCCCATGGATGCTGGCGAGATCGATACGGGCTCCTTTCCACGGGAGAGGGGGTATTTGATGGCTCGTATACGGGCAGGCTTCAAGGCTCAGCCTTCCTAGGTGGCGCATCGTCATCGTCGTCGCCAACCGCATACCTATTGAGCAGGGATGGGAGGAGGAGTTTGAGAAACGGTGGATTGACCGCAAGTGGTCTATCAGGATGCTACCGGACTTCATCCGGAACGAGGTTCTGCGCCCTATCCGCGGCAACTACTACATCGTGAAGACCTACTGGGAGACCGTGGAAGACTTCGAGGGATGAACGAAGAGCGAGGCATTGCACGAAGCTCACTCCAACCCGCCGCCGAAGGAGGCCTTCGCCGGCGAGAGCGTCCTCGAGATCCACGAGGTGATCTTTCTTGTCGAAGGGACGGAAGCGGGTGAAGGTCCATCGGTGGGGGATTAACACACCTCTTGCCAATGGCTGGATAGCGGCCCGTAGCACTGAAGGCGGTCAGCGTTTCCGCCTGAAGTGATTCTCAATGTAGCAGCTCATCTCCCTGCCCGGTGCCGCCAGATCGAAGGTCTCACGGAACTCGTCCTTGCCGAGTATCTCGTACGTCTCCCTGGCTCGCCATCCAGGAGGTATGTTCTCGATGCTCTCCGTCAGGAACACGAGTCTCTTCCCGTCGGGGGAGATCTCATCAAGGACATACTGGTTCACGAAGCCCTCGACGTGGAATTCGCGCAGCATGAATTTACCCCGGTTCTGGTCGTAGCTGAAGAAGCCCCAGTCCTGGTGAACCTCTCCCTCAGGGTTGCTCTCCTGTGGCTCGTACGTTGAATTGTTCCTTACGTGGAGGAACTTCTCGTTGAGTACCAGGTCGTATACGCGATCGTGGCGGCCCACGCCGGGCTGCCCTGTTCCCGTCCCCTCCCAGGACCCAATGAAGAATCTCAGAGGGGCCCAGACATCGCTCCCTGCTTCATCCTCATTCTCGCTCATGATATCGCCTGGAGTTTGAGTCTCGCCGCCACTTCCCGACTAGGGGGTGGGCCGATTATCGAGGAAGGAGCCATATAGATTGCCTTCCGCTGGGCTCATTCCCCCTGAAGCTTCCTCAACTTCTCAGTGTAGAGGTCAGCGACACTCGCCTCAAGGTCGAGCTCGTAGCGAGCCGCAAAGAACCTCATGAGGGCTGCGAGTTTCGTGATCTCGTGAATCGCAAGCTCTCTCTGATCTCTCCCCCCGCGCGGGCGAACTCGCCGAGTTCTCTCGCTGCATGGATAAACGCACCCATGATGTCGTCACCAAGCTTGTTGCCGTAGTAGTCCACTGCGACATCGCTCAGAGAGCGGTCCTCCTGGCCCGGTCAATCTGAGCTACCGTTAGTCTTTGGCGGTGACCTTCGGCTTCACTTCACGCCCAACGACGTGGTCTGACGTGACTACAGGCCTTTCACGGCGCCAGGTCGCCTCACCGAGGTCCAAGAAAGCCTTAAGTTAGTATCTATGAATCCAGTGGGCGCCATGGGCCAAATGGTCGAGGATCGCCCAACAGCGGCCTTTGTCTTGGCCCTTCTTGGCGCAATCTTCCATCTGATTGCAGGGGGTTTTGTCCTCCTCTTGGCGACTGTCACAACCGTCGTCGGCTTTACCATCTTCCCTCCCCTCGCAGCAGGGGGGCTCCTTGTCACCCTCGTGGTGGGTATTTTCATCATCCTAGCTTTCCTCGGGGCCATCTGGATGTACAGCGGGGACAGGAGACGGGTATCGCAAGGTGCTGTGCTCACCCTCCTCATCTCCATACTAGCCCTGCCGACCCTGTGGGGGTTCATCATCGGCTCCCTTCTCGGATTCATTGGTGCGATTCTCGGACTGGTCTGGCAGCCGACCCCTCCCTATCGACCCGCCGCAGTGCCTCTTAGTCCACGGTAGCGTGCAGGTTGAGGATGATGGCGAGTCCTGCCGTATCTGATGTGGTCACAACTCGACCACAAAAGCCCGCATTGTTCACCCCCATGACCATCTGATGAGAGGGCGAGGTGAATGAAATGTTCGCTATCCCCCTAGGAAGCAAGAGGGTGGAGACGGCTTATGCCCGGTATTCCCCTCAGCTCGTCCGGTATGTTCGAACCGAGTATGGCGATGAGAGCCCAGAGTGGCTGATATCGGAGGCCCAATCATCCCGAAGAAACTCCTCCATTAGCCGTTCCAAGCGGACCGCAATCTGGAGGAGGCGAGTGGTACAGCAGGGTCTTTCCTCAACCTCCTAGGCTCGTATCCAACCAAGACACCGTTCGGGATCCAAGGGACTCTCCAATATTCTGATTCTCCAGAACGACTAACGGGAGTACGCGAAATGTGGCGGGCTCGACCTCACTCCTGCCGCCCGTTCGATTCTGGCGGTGGCACTACTCGCGCACTTCCCTCATGGCGAGGGATATGAATCTTCTAAGGCTCCACTGGTTGCGATAGCGCGCTGCGAGCTTCCGGGCTAGGTCTGGATCGATGCCGGACCTTCTCAGCTGCTTCTTGAATGTAGAGGCCCCTCGACGAACCTTGAACCCCATTCGGAGGAGGCTCGTCCCCAGCCTGAAAACGATGATCGGCACCGCCGAGGCGACAACCAGGAAGATGCTCCTATCCTCAGTCATTCTTCGTCGCTCTCGGCCTCTCCGAATTTCTCCCTGATCTTCTCCTTCACGACCTTCTCGATGGCCTCGCCAACATCCTCGCCCTTGCCGCGTTTGCGGCCTCCGAACTTGAAGCCCTTGCCGCCGAGGACATCCTGGATCATGGCCGCCAGGTTGGTCTTATCCATGAACTGCTGAGTAAGCAGGAAGGCCTGCTCCTCGTCCATTCCCGCCTCTCGGAGGCTCTTGTAGAAGTCCGCCACTGACTTGGCATACTGCGCCGTTTGTTCAGCGTTGAACAACGATTCAGAGATAGCTGACAGGAGCTTCGGCACCTCCGTGGAGACCACCGAGAGGATCTCCTTCACCTCTTCCGCGTCCGATACCATATACTCACCTCACCCTTTCAATCCCCGGTCCCTGTATTAAATCAAGTGGACACTTGTGACCAGATTACTCCAAAGGACCTGACTTCTCATCCTCGCGGGGCGCTACGAGACCGAGGACCTCCGACCAGCGGCGCACGACCCCCTCAGATACATCGTACACCTTGCCTCGCGAACCACCGGAGGAGACCACTAATCCCCTTCCCACCAAGGCTTTGAGCCTCTCCCGCACGATCCTCCTAGACGCGGTCCCACGACGGGCCCTCAAGGCCTCCGTTATCTGGGATATGTTCCTACCACCCTTTTCGAAGAGTACCTTGGTTATCTCCTTGGATATGGGATCCTTGATCTCTGGGATGGCCATCTCTGGGGAGAGCGACCCATACTTTTGGAGAAGGTCCAAGAGGCGGAAGTAGGACCTCGAGATTTCCTGGAGCCTATCTAGGTAGCCCACGAGCTTTCCGTAGGGTTGACTGAGGCGATTCATGGCCTCTTCTAGCCGCTCCATTCTGGAGGCCAACTCCTCGATGTCGACCTTCTCCTCATCTTCCTCGGTCATCCGACGGCTGCGATAGCTCAAGGGTCGTCTAATATGTTCGTATCCCCGAGCAGTCCCCTCAGGCAGACATGGCCGATTGGCTAATCGGAGGAGGGAGTTCAACGACGGAATGAACGACGCGCTAGCCCAGCTGCTTGACCTCGGCGACAAGGTCCGTCACAGATTCCTTCGCGTGGCCGAAGAGCATCATCGTTTTCTCGTCGTAGAAGAGCTCGTTGTCGATGCCTGAGAACCCAGGGCTCAGGCTCCGCTTCATGACGATGATGTGCCTGGCGTTGTCCACGTTAAGGATGGGCATGCCGTATATCGGGCTTGCTTGGTCGTGCCTGGCGGCCGGGTTCACCACGTCGTTAGCGCCTATGACCAGTGCCACCTCGGTCCGCGCGAAGTCCTCGTTGACGTCTTCCATATCGTACAGCTTGCTGTAGGGCACGTTAGCCTCCGCCAGGAGCACGTTCATGTGTCCAGGCATACGACCCGCCACGGGGTGTATGGCGTACTTCACGTCGACGCCACGCCTCTCCAATAAGTCTGCCAGCTCCGCAATAGCGTTCTGAGCCTGAGCTGCCGCCATCCCGTACCCCGGGACGATGATTACGGAGCGGGCGTAGGCGAGGACCGTCGCAGCCTGCTCGCTGTTAACGGACCGAACAGTCCTATCCTTGGGCACGGGGGTACCTCCTGGCACGACCACCTCACCTGCGCCGAAGGCCCCGAATAGGACGTTGAAGAGGGAGCGGTTCATAGCCTTCGTCATTATCTGGGTGAGAATGAATCCCGCTGCTCCCACTAAAGCCCCAGCTATGATNNGTGACCGCGGCGAGGCCAGACAAGGAGTTCAGGAGAGAGATGACCACGGGCATGTCCGCCCCACCGATTGGAATGACAACCAGGACTCCCAGGACGAGGGAGATGAGGACGAGGCCAAGAAACAGGCTTGAATTCACGGCAAAGAAGGTGAGGTAGGCGCCTCCGGCCATGAAGGCCACAATGATGACGCCGTTAAGGGGGTGCTGGAGAGGGTAGGTAATCGGCCTTCCTGGGACAATGCCTTGGAGCTTGCCGAAGGCGACAAGACTGCCCGTCAGTGTGGTGCCGCCGACGAGGACGCCCGCCATGACAACGATGGATATGTCGACGGGGATGGCTTCGGGAGTTCCCAGACGTCGCCAATACTCGGCGATGGCGACAAGTGCCGAGGCGCCCCCGCCGAAGCCGTTGAATATGCCGACCATCTGAGGCATCGCCGTCATCTTGACGAGCCTGGCCCCCGTGGCACCGAGGGCGGAGCCGATGAGGATCCCCACGAGGATGAGTTCGTAGTTCAAGACCTGTTGATCCAACAGGGTGGCGACGACGGCAATCAGCATGCCGATGGAGGCCAAGAGGTTGCCTCTCCTGCCTGTGGCGGGGGAGTTCAGATAGCGGAGGCCTAGGATGAAAAGCGCAGCCGATAGGAGGTAGGCGAGCTGAATGTACGAGGGGAGGAATTCTGCAAAAGAGTCGTTGGCCATCCGCGCTACCTCTTCCTGAACATCTGCAACATACGGTCGGTCACCAGGAAACCGCCCACGACGTTGATGGTGGCTAGGATGACTGCGACGAAGCCCAGGATGACCGGGAGGCTTAACTCACGGATCCCTGCAACGATGATAGCGCCCACGAGCACAATCCCCGAGATGGCGTTCGCACCAGACATCAAGGGCGTGTGCAAGGTGGGCGGAACCTTGCTGATAACCTCGAAGCCCACGAAGGCCGCAAGGACGAAGATAAACAGGCTGACGATCAATACCTCAAGCAAGTTCCTACCCCCAGGTTCAACCCTTAGCCGCGATCTCTTCCTCCAGGGCCTCTCTCACTCTCGCACTCCGTATCTGACCCTCGTGGGTCACGCAGCAGGCGTCGACGACCTCGTCCTCGAAGTCCAGTTTGAGGCTTCCTTCCTTAACAATCGAGCGTATCAATTCCGACACGTTCCTGGCGTACATCTGGCTGGCGTGGACGGGCATGGACGACGGGAGGTTCAGGGCCCCGATGATCTTGACGCCATGGGCGACGATTTCTTCCCCTGGGCGGGTCAGCTCACAGTTTCCGCCTTGTTCCGAAGCCAGGTCGACAATCACCGAGCCCTCAGCCATTCGTCTCACCATATCCTCAGAGAGCAGTAGAGGAGCCCTCTTACCAGGCACTTGAGCGGTGGTGATTACGACGTCGGCCGCGGCCACATGGGCAGCTATCACCTCCCGCTCCCTCTCCTTCGCAGCTTCAGATACCTCCCTTGCGTAGCCGCCCGAGTCCTGCGTATCCTCGTCCAACTGGGCGGCCACGAAGGAGGCGCCAAGGCTCTCCACCTCCCCCTTCACGGCAGGCCTTATGTCGAAGGCCTCCACCACGGCCCCGAGGCGCTGTGCGGTGGCGATTGCTTGCAGGCCAGCGACCCCGGCCCCGATGACGAATACCCTGGCTGGGCGGAGGGTGCCGGCGGCCGTCGTTAGCATGGGGAAGAACTTGCCCAGGGCAGCGGCTGCGATGACGGCGGCCTTGTACCCTGCCACGGCTCCTTGGGAGGAGAGGGCGTCCATGCTCTGTGCCCTGGCAATCCTCGGAACCATCTCCATGCTGAAGCCCGTGATCCTCCGAGAGGCCATCCTACCGACGAGGGCAGGGTCGCCCAGGGGATTGAGGAACCCAACGTAGACTGAACCTTCAGGGAGCATGTCGACCTCGTGGCCACTGCCGCCAGAGGTAGGAGGGCTTACCTTCACGAGGAGGTCGGCCTCGTTCCAAAGGCTTGACGNNGCTTCATCAGAGAAATGGGCCTTCTGACCAGCACCAGTCTCTACACGGACCTCAAATCCGCTCCTGACGAGCTTGTCCACGATGTCGGGCACAAGGGCGACTCGGCGCTCACCGTCCATAATCTCCTTCGGGACCGACACGTT
>JABAOH010007448.1_pt4 | contig 21960 bp, 12 predicted proteins | sample 7062181 | NCBI WGS metagenome assembly JABAOH01 (sample SAMN14538630, study PRJNA623070) | marine sediment metagenome | biome: marine biome [ENVO:00000428]; feature: marine pelagic biome [ENVO:01000023]; material: deep marine sediment [ENVO:00002113]; isolation source: pool of 5 deep marine... | reverse complement strand
TATCCGACTCTGATCGATCTTTGTGGATTGCGGCAACGAAACGAATTGGAAGGCATATCTCTGGTCAGCCTCTTAAAAAATCCGGATGCAGAATGGAACAGACCTTCACTTTGTACGCGAAAACGTGGTAACCATGCCCTACTCGATGAGCGATGGCGCTACATCCGGTACCAGGACGGATCAGAAGAGCTTTATGACCACAAGCATGATCCCAACGAATGGACAAACCTTGCTGAAGATCCTTCTTATTCAGACATTAAAAATGGATTTCAGAAATGGCTGCCGAAAACAGATGCAGAAGATGCTCCTGAAATTGAGAAAAAGGATTATCAGACGAAAATACGAAAATTGAGTGCTGATAAGGGATTGATTATCGATTAATTTTAGATACGAACTTATGAATAGTGAATAATACAAACATGTTTAAAGTTGCTGTTTTAATAGCTTGCTTTTTCTGGACAGATATTCTCTATGGACAGATCCCGGCTTTCCCCGGAGCAGAAGGCTTTGGCAGGTTTGCAGCCGGTGGACGTGGCGGTGATGTATACCATGTAACCAACCTCAATGATGATGGTGCAGGTTCTTTGCGGTATGGCATTGAAAAAATGAATGGTCCCCGTACTATTGTTTTTGATGTTTCCGGCACTATTGAATTGAATAAGAGGCTTAAAGTGAAAAAGCCGTATTTAACAATTGCTGGACAGACAGCACCTGGTGATGGCATTACACTCGGAGGCAATGCATTTTATATTGATGCCAGCCATGTTATTGTCAGGTATATACGCTGCAGGTATGGGGATATTAGCGGCGAGGAGAATGACGCTGTTTCTATTACCGGCGGAAATAATATTATCGTTGATCATGTCACCGCCAGCTGGTCGGTTGATGAAACATTTTCCTGCCAGAGTGAAGATGTTGATTCCCTGAGCGTCCAGTGGTGTATAATAACTGAAAGCCTTAATAATTCAATTCATAGCAAGGGTGCGCATGGTTACGGAGGGATTATTGGCAGTTTGAGGCAGACTTTCCATCATAATTTATATGCACACCATAGTTCCCGAACTCCTAAAGTTACCGGACGCAGGCATTGTGAAGTCGATTTCCGGAATAATGTAATCTACAACTGGGGACATAATAGCTGTTATGATGGTACTTCATCCTATATGAATTGGGCAAATAATTATTATAAAGCAGGGCCGGCAACTTCAAGCGCTGTGAGACACAGAATATTCCAACTAAGTGATGCAGACATTGAAGCCGGTGGTAGCAATTCACCGGAGGACTCTCAAAACTATGAGACATCATTATACGCGGAGGGGAATTATGTGGATGAATTTCCTGAAATAACCGCTGACAACTGGAACGGAGGAATAGATTTTTATGATGGTGCAACTGAAGCAAAAAATAGAGCTCATACTCCCTTTGATTTTCCGGCTNNGCTTGTTCTTGAGAGTGCTGGAGCCTCTATTACAAGGGATGTTATTGATGAAAGAATTGTTAATGAAGTTATTTCAGGAACAGCGACTTATTCAGGTTCAATTTCAGGAGCCCCGGGCTTAATTGATTCCCAGAATGATGTTGGCGGCTGGCCTGAACTTTCCTGTAAGCTGCCCAAAACTGATACCGACCGTGATGGTATGCCGGATGAATGGGAGACCGAGTATGGATTGAATCTTAATAATCCTGAAGACAGAAATGACGATGATGATTTTGATGGTTATACCAATCTGGAGGAATATCTTAATTCAATTATTTCTCATCCAGGAATAACCGATATTGAAACAAATAATAATAAGCCTCAGAATTATGTTCTAAAGCAAAATTATCCGAATCCATTTAATCCAAAAACGGTAATTCCATTCAATTTAGCGAAAACCGGGCACACACGGTTAACTGTTTACAATATGCTGGGACAAAATGTTGCAACATTGGTGGACGAAGAATTAGATGCGGGTACCTACAAGGTATTTTTTAATGCGGACGATCTGCCATCAGGTGTATACTTTTACCGGATTCAATCCGGTAATTTTTCAATGGACCGGAAAATGTTGCTGGCGAAATAAGTGTAATAAAACCAAATCTTAATTACGATTACACAATCAAAATATAAAGGGAAAATTACAATAATGAAGAGAAGCGTAATTATTTTTAGTTACCTTTTTCTGGTACTCACAAACTTTGTTAGCACATCAGCACAGGAAAAAAACTGCATTGCAACAAATGCAGATGAGAAACTATTCAATGATTTTTACAATGCAGGCGGTCAAGTACTCTTTTTTGATGATTGTAAAGGTAATTGGAAAATCAACTGGTCCCTCGATGGGAAAATCGGATACGTTGAAAACAGCCCGGAAGGTATGGCTTTACATTCTGGTCCGGAGTTGAAGAATGATGCACATCATGTAGTTTTATGGACCAAAAAGTCTTTCACCGGTGATTTAATAATTGAATATGACTATACCCGTCTTGATAAACGGGATAGACAGGTAAATATTATTTATATACAGGCAACCGGATTTGAAGAAGGGGTGTACAGTAAAGATATTTTTGACTGGAATTCACTTAGAGAAGTCCCGTCTATGAGTAGTTATTATAATTACATGCATGTACTACATATAAGTTATGCGGCATTCAGTGCAGAAGGTGATTATATACGGGCTCGTCGATACAGGCCTGATCTATACAATAAAAAAGAGAATACTGAGCTGGGAGCAAGTTATCATACCGGATTTTTTGATACGGGAGTAAAACACCATATCACAATAATAAAAAAAGGATTTGATCTTTATATGAAGGTTTCCAACAAGGAAAAAACAGTGCTCTATAAATGGAATTATTCTCAGCATCCTGAAATTGTTGATGGTCGGATAGGATTAAGACAAATGCAAAAACGGTCTTCATTATATAAAAATTTTGTTGTGAAAAAATTAGAGATCGATTAAGGCAGTTCAAATAAAACTATTTGTTTTATACTTTGCGCCTTTGTGACTTCGTGGATTAAAATTTTGCTCATAAACAAAATATTGCCACCAAAATTCTTAAACACAAAGTATATAAATATTCAGTTAATATTTATAATACTATGTGGACAATAATAAATAAATGGAAAAAAATAATTCTCCGATACTTGTTATTGTATTATTACTTGTTTGTGCGAATTCCCTTTGGCCGCAAACCAAGAAGATGCTCGCATTTCCCGGAGCAGAAGGATTTGGCCGGTTTGCCAAAGGTGGGCGTGGGGGAGATGTGTATCATGTAACAAATTTAAATGATGCAGGAAAAGGTTCTTTAAGGTACGGGATTAAAAAAGCAAAAGGTCCTTGTACGATTGTTTTTGATATTTCCGGAAATATAAAACTGACTAAACCTCTAACCATCAATAAATCCCATATTACGATTGCCGGGCAAACTGCCCCGGGGGATGGTATAACGATAACAGGATATCCGCTTATTACAGACGCTGATGATCTAATTATTAGATATATACGTTGTCGGCTTGGTGATGACCATAGAAGTAAATATGATGCCATTCATGTAAGCTCCGGATCCAATATAATATTTGATCATGTAACAGCAAGTTGGTCAACCGACGAAACATTTTCTTTTCAGAGCAAAGAAATAGATTCACTAACAGTTCAATGGTGTATGATAACGGAAAGTTTACGTGACTCATATCATGAAAAAGGACCTCATGGTTATGGAGGTATTATTGGTGGTAAAAGACAAACTATTCATCACAATTTATATGCACATCACAGTTCACGCAGCCCCAAAGTTACCGGACGCAGACACTGTGAAGTTGATTTCAAAAATAATGTAATTTATAATTGGGGATACAATAATTGTTACGACGGTACTTCCTCTTATATGAACTGGGTGAATAATTATTATAAATCAGGTCCGGGAACAAAGAAGAAAGTAAGAAACAGAATATTTCAATTGAGCGATGAGGATATTGAACCTGCCAGTATTAATTCTCCGCAAGATTCCCAAAATTATGAAACCTCTTTATATGCAGAAGGCAACTATGTTGAAGGTTTTCCTGTTACGACTAAGGATAACTGGAATGGCGGCATATCTTTTACTGGAGGTGCCACAATGGAAAGGAACAGAGCTCATAAACCATTTGATTTCCCCACCATTAATGAGCAAACAGCACAGGAGGCTTATCAAATCGTAGTTTCAAATGCTGGCGCATCATTATCCAGAGACACGATTGATAAAAGAATTATAAATGAAGTTCTTACCGGTACAGCTAAATATGGAAACGGTGGTATAATTGATTCACAGGATGATGTTGGCGGATTGCCGGATTTAAAATCATTGCCGGCACCGAAAGATTCCGATCAAGATGGAATGGCTGATGATTGGGAAATGGAGTATGGTTTAAATCCGGATGATCCTGAAGACAGAAATTACGATAAGGACCAGAATGGTTATACAAACCTGGAAGAATATTTGAATTGGCTAGTTGACCATCCGATATCTAACCGTTGAACTTAATAAATCGTCTGTTAAAAAATATTGAAAGGTAACCATAAATTGTAATTTTTTTTGCATAGAAAAATCAAATTAAAAGAATCTGAGGATCCCAGTGTTGTCGGCTCAAATATTCGATACATATAAACGCTTTAGAAAAATGTGCTACTTCCCAAATCCAGACAATATTAATTAACTTAGTAAAAAGTGAATAAAATGAAACTATTGAAATTAGCTTCATCCATTCTGTTTTTATTATCTCTTATAGCCTGCAATAATTCAGGACAAAGAGAAACTGCGAGCAAATCACAGTATGTAGTTGATATATCCTTGCCCTGGTCACAGCGTATGGCTGAAACCATCATGTTCGATTTTCCTGAAGTATGGCAAATGGAAAAGGGGAAAGAATTTAAATGGGCTTATACAAAAGGACTGGTTTGTAGCGCTTTTCTTGAACTATGGAAAGCGACCGGGAACCGAAACTATTTTAAATATGCTAAAGCATATGCAGATACAATGATTAATGAAAATGGCATTATATATAAATACAAAATGGAAGACTATAACATAGATAATATTAATCCCGGTAAGATGTTATTTGAACTTTACGCTGAAACAAAAGATCAGCGGTATGAAATAGCATTGAAAACCCTCCGCAGACAACTAGTAAACCATCCTAGAACTAAAGCTGGCGGTTTCTGGCATAAGAAAAGGTATCCGCATCAAATGTGGCTCGATGGTCTCTATATGGGCGCTCCTTTTTATGCGCGTTACGGTAAGCTTTATAATGAGCCTGAGAGTGTGGATGAAGCGGTAAAATGGATAATTTTAATGGAAGAAAAAGCAAGGGATTCCAAAACAGGTCTTTTATACCACGCGTGGGACGAAAGTAGAGAACAGCGCTGGGCAAATAAGGAAACAGGTTTGGCCCCTCATTTCTGGGGCAGAGGTATGGGTTGGTATGCAATGGCATTGGTTGATATTTTGGATTATGTCTCTGATCATCCGCAAAAGAACGAGATTATTAACATTATTGAAAGAACCGCTGAAGCTGTTGTGAAATTTCAGGATGAGAAAACTGGTGTATGGTGGCAGGTGCTTGATATGGCCGATAGAGAAGGGAATTATCTCGAAGGATCTGTAAGCTCCATGTTTACTTATTTTTTGTTAAAATCTATTGGTAAAGGCTATCTGGATAAGTCTTATTTAGGCTATGCAAAAAAGGCCTACGAGGGTATTCTGAATCATCTCATCAAAATTAGGAATGATGGTAGAATTGTTATTACACCAGTTTGCGCCGGCGCAGGATTAGGGGGGGATCCGTATCGAGATGGAAGTTATGAATATTATATAAATGAAAATAAAAGGGACAATGATCCCAAAGCTGTCGGTCCATTTATAATGGCTAGTATATTGTATGAAGCACCTTGAGGATTGTTTATACATATCCGAAGGATTATCTACCTGAAGTGCTTACTCGTTTTGAAGGTAGCGAATTATATAACTATTCACCAATGAATTACGCCTATAAACAGGAGAACATCGCGATTACCAGTGAAGGAGTGGCAGATGATGGTCAGGCTTCTATTGAGAATTGGTGGTTCTGGAAATACGGGGAAAAAGATAAGCCATTTCAAATTATGGGGTTAGAAGAACATCCCATAGAAAATGTGAAAATAATCAACTACAAGGTTAATGATATCAAAAAAGAAAATGTGATTGAATGGGTAAATGGCTTAGTACTTTATGACGCGGTGATAAATAATGAATTATCAGATACAATATAAAACGAACAATATTTCAAGTTTAAATACAAAAAAAACTATTTTTAAGATAAAGTACTTAGTGTTAGCATTATTGTTTAGCTTATTCATAACGGTATCACACAAAACAGAAAGATGACTCCGTATCAACTTAATTCATCCTCATACCCTCAAATTACAAATGTGCTCAACAAAGTACTAAAGTTACCATCAATCCAATTCAGGATAATGAAGTTGAAGGTGTGGAGCTAGTAGTTATAACTATAAATGTTAGTGAGAATGATTATCATGTAGGCTGTCCTTATGCTTCACTCGTAGCAATCAATGATTCTCCATCTTCAGTAGGCATAAAAAAAGAGAGCATGAATTAGCGACTGAGTTTATTGTACTTAAACAGAATTATCCCAATCCATTTAATTCATCAACACAAATCAATTTTTATCTTCCGACTAATCAGCATGTTTCTTTGAAAATATATGACATAAAAGGTAGACCTATCACAACTCCCATTGAATCAGAATTAAAAATGGGGCGTCACCAGATAAACTGAAATGGGAGAGATATACGAGGCAATAATATGCCCAGTGGAATTTATTTTGCCCGATTGTTTTCCTATTTGTTTCTTTAAAGATTAGGGAGGAAGCTCTTCTTAAAGAAACTAGAATTTTTATTTTCTAGATTATTTAAAATAGTTAGGCTTTCATTTGGTTAATGTAGATCATTATTTTGTACTTCGTGTGGAGGATTATACATAAATAAATTTATATCTGAAAAGTATTAAAGAAAAATATGCTAGTAAGTTTTTTTACCATTTGCCAGAAAATGTAATGAACCGGTAGATAAAATTCGATTAAATATTTTAGAGATAAGAAAGTGAGAGTATCCGAGATTTATATGCAATTGGACTTGGGAATGTTAAAATATTAATTGAAAGACTTGAGTTATAAACGTCAATAAAATGGCATTCACAGAATATTAGTACGTGATAACAGAAGTAAATACAATATGATAAGATGTACACAACACTTGACTGGGGGGCAAGGGGTCGGAAGTTCAAATCTTCTCGCCCCGACTATTAATCCCTTGTAACTTAGAAGATTATAAGGGATTTTTTTATGGCCTATTTTTGCAAAAACGCACTTGATCTTTTGTCAAGGAATAATCGGTTCAAATTCTGTCGCTCTATCAAATAAAAGGGTTGTAAATTAATAATTTAGAACGCATTACAGCCCTTTACTTATTTGTTGGTTTCACTAAGTGCTTGGTATGGATAGGTATGTTTTGGTTTAGAAAACGTCACCATAACGGCACTCTATGTATAAACACGATGCTTTAATTTGATAAAATGTAAAATGATAGTATCAGCGAGACAATTGATAGTGTGTCAAGTGCGAACAAGAAAATATGAAATCATTGAGTAATACTTGCACGAGACGAAAAAAATCCGACCTTGCTGGATTGTACAAATAATTTAAATTGAGGGCGCCTTAATGGATTGAGTTTATTTTTCCTATGGGCTTTGATAAGAAATGTAAAAAGAGAAAACATGAAATCTCCCAAAAATAAAATAATATAGAATTTTGGGCATTTGTGCAAGTATTAAATCTACGGATATAATTTATCCCCCCAACGGGGGTATTCGATATAGTATTAGAAAAAGTGAATATAAATGAGTGAAAGTTTATGGTTCATCACTGAGCTCATTAAAGTGTAAAAGATTAGTAGTTATAACAGTCCGCTCATAACCTTGCACCTCAAAAATTGCCTCAAAAAATTTTATTTCCGGATTTTTGTTTATGTACTCATTGATGAAAGGTTTCAAAAAGCGAGGCTTGGTTAGAAAATCAACACTGGCTAAACAACCAATATCTCTCGTTGAGGCAAACAACGTAATTACGTTGTGGTTAGGACCTGGAAATTTTGCGATCACAGCATAATCTGTTTCATAGGGACTGTCTGGGACGGAGCTAGTTGCGTGATAAGAATAAGAGGTGTCTGCATCTTCCGGATGATAATACAACAAATTAGGAGAAATTTGATAAGTAAAATGTAATTTTTTTACCAACTCTCCCAAAATACCCAATGTTTTAAACGATCCCACAAAAAGAATATTATATTTGTTTAAATCGTCCCATTGAAATTGTGTAGAAAGCTTGAGCTCGATTTGTGTAGTAAAAGGCAACAAAATTGAAGTTAAATCATACAAACACCAGGGTGCCAGTTTACCCAATAACGTGTGTTCTGTTGCACCAATGTTTTCACTGTATGAATTGTTCTCAGCTAAAAATTGTTCTAGATCATCTGGTGAATTGATTCGATAATCACGAACATAGCGAAATCTATCTTTAAAAAAGGTATCTTTGTACAGAAAATAATCACCAAGTACGATCAGAGTTGGTAGTTTGCTCTTGAAATAATCTTTCCAAACCAGGTTGTTTTTATTAATTGGATTGTCGATGCTAATTTTTGATTTATTAGCCATAATAAAATAAATGTTTAAGATAATACTTAAAAAAAGGATAACGAACGTTGTGTAAACTATCGTGTTGCGGTTAATTAATTTGGTAGCTTGGGAGGTATCTGTAAAAAGTACCTCATAATGCCCCTTTGGTATTTCTAATTTAATCTTATCATCTTTACCTTCTGAAGTGTAATAACTGTCTAATTTTTTTCTAAGATTATGGATATATACTCTGACTTTGGTAGTAGTACCCGTATCGTACGCGTTATCTTCAGAAAACACTTCATGGGCAATGGTAACCTCTTTTGGGATTTCTCCTTCCAATGAAGCGTCAACAAGATATTGTAATAGTCTCTGATATTTTTGGGCTCTGGAGAATTCTTGACTCTCTAAAATTTTTTTCAGATAGCCTCGAGCGCTGTTGTTTTTGTCTATATTTTTCATATATTAAGAAAGTAAAAGTTACATAAAAATATACAGATTGAATAGGCAAAATGCAAGCAAAAAATTAATATTGGTGAGAGGACAATTACAAAGTAGTGGGGGAAAAGTTCAAGTAATTGCTAAAATAAGTTGAACGTTTTTCTAATTCTGCATTTTTAAAAAGTGAAAATGATTGAATTTTTTATAATATCTTTCATCTCCGAAAAGCTGCAAGGTATTTTTAATAGGATGAAAAGATCGCCTTTTTTCTTTAAAAATTTAAATTAACGTGTTATTAACCGGTTAATAAAAATTTAGAGTTCATGACTTTTAGACAAAATTAAAATAACATTTAGAATTGAGAGTTACATTTTGCAGTACCAAATTTTAGATACCCATAAATTTTTGTAAAAATAAATACTAGCTTTTTGTAGAAAACTGGTGTTTCGAAACTCATGAAAAATCAAATTATAATAACTAAGAAAAGCTTTGTTAATTGTTGAATAAAAATATTATCCATAATTAACAGTTATTACCTTGAAAAATTGAAATAAATTTTTATTATAAATAGAGAACATCATGAATAATTGTCTCTAATTAAAATTTTTTAAAGAAAGTAGAGGTCTTATATGAAAAAAAAGCAATGGAAAGTACCTTCTGTGTGGAGTGTACTTTTTTTATTTCTATTTGTTTTTTCATCATTCGCGGGTGAAACCGGAAAGATCGCCGGGACAATTATCGATAATGCTTCCGGTGAACCATTAGTAGGAGCAAATATTCAAATACCTGGTACGATGTTAGGTGCTGCAGCTAACGCCAACGGAGAGTATTTTATCATAAATATCCCTCCAGGTACTTATGAATTGCGAGCCAGTTATATGGGGTATAAAACCGAACTGAAAACAAATGTAAAAGTACTTGTCGATAAAACGACTCGCGTGGATTTTAAACTTGTTGCTGAAGTAATCGCAGGGGAAGAAGTTACAGTAACAGCATTTCGTTCTGACCGGGTAGAACCTGATGTAACTGCAACCAAAATGACATATGATATAGGACAGGTTGAAAGCTTACCCGGTATTACCGATATCGGCGATGTGGTCAACCTTCAGGCTGATGTCGATGGCGGCCATTTCCGGGGCGGTAGAACCGGAGAAGCGATTTACCTTATTAGTGGCGCTAAAATTATGAATCCGCTAACAGGTTCAAGGACATTTGCACCGATAACGATCGGATTAGAGCAGGTTGAAGTTTATACTAGCGGATTCAACGCCGAATATGGTAATGTGCAATCTGGCGTTATTAATATGGTTACAAAGGAGGGCGGCAAGAAATGGAAAACCAGACTGGATTTTTCATCTACCAATTCTCGCTATAAAACCTGGGGCGATGGTGTTTATTCAAAAGAAATTAACCAATTCTATGAAATATTATCTAATCCTGAAGAATGGATTGATGGTGTTGATCCTACGAATGGATCTCCTCTCTATAACTTTTCCACGATTGGCTTTGATGATTATGTCCCCAAGCAAGAATATGGCTGGCCGATGCCGCCAGCACCGACACGGGAAGACACATTACGCACTGCAGCGCTGATCAGGATCCTTTGGCTGCAATTAGTAAGACAGACCGGGCTCGATTACGCTTCCCCGGATTTTCGGACTGAATTTTCCACAGGCGGCCCTCTTTCAGAAAACACCAGTCTGTTTATTGCTACGCGCTTTCGAAACAGTCAACCGATAATTCCCACACCTTTACGCGACAGGGATATTCAGGTAATGACCAATCTCGTATACCGTTTTGACCAAAACAATAAATTTAAAATCAACTATAATTACAATCATGATTTTCAAAATGACATTACAAGCAATTTTTATCAATGGTTTGAAACAGTCTTGAATGTCCCAAAAGAGACTGAAACCATTCAGCAGTTGGGTATCGATTGGAATCACGTGTTTAGCCCATCAACTTTTATGGACCTGAAGGTAAATCAATTATGGACCGATGGAAATGAGCATGTGGAAGTCCTGGAACCCGGACAATATGCGGATGATTACAATGCAACCTCAAACTGGCGATTTTCCAAATCACCGTCCGGGCATTTAGGAGGTAGACTCGCAACGACGGTAGGAGAAAATCAGACACGAACACTGAATGTCAATGGTAATATCACTTCTCAGATTGATCACAGGAATCTTGTAAAATCCGGATTTCAGTTTAGTTATTATGATATGCGTATGGATAGAAAAAATTCCATGACAAATGTGAGAAATGAGCGTTGGCAAAATTATAAAGTGTTCCCGTTTGAGGGTGCTGTTTACGTACAGGATAAAATGGAATACGAAGGCTTTATCGCAAATATCGGATTAAGGTATGATTTCTATAATTTTAATACAGAATATTTTACCAACCGATTCTCACCTTATAAAAATCAGGAATTTGATCCCACGAATCCCGATGCCGGCGGATTTTATGATGCTGACAAAGCAGCCAAACAGAAAACTAAATTGGAAACGGTTCTCCAACCTCGAATCGGTTTTTCTTTCCCGGTTTCGGACAAAACAGTGCTTCACTTAAATTATGGTGTTTTTACTCAACGGCCACCGTTTCAGTATATTTTTGTCAGCCGTTTTAAAAGAGAGGCAATTCCGGATTTTGACCAAATGGGCAATGCTGAATTGAAGCCCGAAAAAACGATCTCCTATGATATGGGTGTTGTCAGAGCGCTTCCCTTTGGGCTTTTTCTTGATTTAAGTGCCTATTATAAAAACGTCACCAATTTGGTTCAGCATGCACAATACGTTGATAAAGATGGATTCACATATGATTCGTTTGATAACCGTGAATATGCCAATGTAAAGGGCTTTCACATCAGCCTGGATAAAAATTACGGCTTCATTCGGGGCAATGTGCGTTATAATTGGGAATCTGCTACAGGCAAATCAAGCAGTCCTACAGGCGCTGCTGATCAAGTGGCTCATTACGAAGGCCAGCCCGAAAAAGACCATCTGCGGGATCCCAAAGATATCTATCTTGATTACAACCGATTGCACAAGTTAGTTGTAAATTTGGGATTTCAAACATCATCACAGGCTGGATTTAAAATTTTAAATTTTCATCCATTCGCCAATGTAAGTCTCAGTGGAACGTACCGTTTTCTTTCCGGACGTCCGTTTACATGGGATATGTCCGGACAGGGTTTGAGGTTCAATCAGCGGACGCCTAATGAACATCATACGACGCTCAGGCTGGAAAAGGGATTTAGTAAAGGCCGTACGACGGTCACAACATATGTTGAAGTATACAATGTTTTGAATCAGAAAATATGGCACTATAACAGAACCTTCTCCGAAGAACTTGAAAATCTGTATCGCGGACGATATATGGAAGACGGTGCTGATGTCCCGCCTGATGAAAAACGTGTTATGACTGAAACTGAATTTGCTCCATACATAACCAACCTGCAAGCCTATTTACTGAGCAACAGTCCAAGGTCGTATCGGTTTGGTATTTCTTTTGAATTTTAATTTAGGAGGCTGGATAAAATAATTTGCACATATTGAATCTATATCATATTGATTTTAAACAAATTTTAAAATTGAAATAGGAAAGTTAATTATTCCAGCCCCCTTATGTGACCATTATTTAGTGGAGGTATCCCATATATGAAAAATTTTAATAGTTTTCGAATAATATTATTGTTGATGGCATTTCTCCTCATATTCTCAAACCATGTATTTCCACAAATGAGAGAATACCGAATTCATGACAGGGGAATGTTACATCAGACAGTATTCAATACAGGTACAATTGCCAGGCCGTACCAGTATGGTCAGGCAGGAGAACAGACAGACGTACCATTAATGGAATGGCCATCCCGATCACGGACAGTGATTGATGGTATTGAATACCCAGGTCAGCACAATATGATAGGCGGTGGTGTCTATGTCTCTGCAAATGTTAAAGGTCGGCCCGGGTGGGAAAACCGACTATTTGCACTGTGTGGCGGTATTGGAACGAATACTCCGGAACTTCCATTGGGAATTTGGAGCTTCCCGCTATCGATTGAAGAAATCGAAAATTTCCCAATTATTGCCGGAGCTGATGGACAAGGCATGTTGAATCCCGAATACAATCCCGATGAAGCAGAAGAGATTATTATCGCTAAATGGGCAACTCCAGTGGGAATTACGATTACACGTACATCCCGAGCCTGGAGTTATCCTGACTTTGATGATATGATCATTTATGAATATGAGTTTGAATATACTGGAGATACCGACGGGCGTCCGGAAACAATAGAACGGGATACAACGCTGGTTGATGTGTTGATACATTTTCAATATACCTTTGCACCTTCCATGTTAGGCCTACAGCGAAATTACGGCTCCTGGAGTTATGATGCTTTTAACCGAGCTGATCACATGAGTTTTTATGATTATGACTACTGGTTGTATTTTCCATTAGCATTAAGAACCGGTGCAACTGATGAAGCCACCGGGTATTTAGCTGCTCATCCGGATCCGAATAAAGATTTCTTTACATTGTTTTCAGAAACAGGATTTAATGGCGGTGGCTTACTCAGCCCTCAAGCTCCTGGTTATTGTATCCTGAAATATGATACGACCCATTTGGCAATCGTTGATCCGGATAATCCTGGATTAAATGAATCTCAAAAAGTCAATTATTTGGCCAAAGATTTAAATAACCAAATCTATGAACTGGATGAAAATAAACATGTGCTGCAACCGTGGAATTTAGGCACGCAAACCGGGAATACACGGTCTTCAAAAATTATGGACAGGTGTACTACAGTCCGGGAAAGATGGGGAGGGCTCTGGACTGATGATTTTATCAACCAATATGGTAGCCCGGATAGAAAGGGTTTTATTCCGCCTGAGGGAAACATTTGGAAGGGAAGAGCCCGAAACACCAATACGTCAGCTTATAATGGATGTAACTGTAATACAGGTTTTGGCCCATACACGCTTGAATTAGGTGATAAAATTGAATTTTCCGTTGCAGAAGTTATCGGCTATGGAGCAAGTGAGAATAAAAAATTTATGACCAAAGAACCGTACAGCGCTGCGCCTTCATGGAATAAAAAAGTCGTTATCGATGGTGAGACAATGACTGAAAATTACCTTGATGATTACGGGTATCCCGATTATATCAACTCGGATGTTATTACGGTCAACCAGGTTGCTCATAAAGCATTTGAGGCTTATTTAGGAAAAACCATTGAATTTGACACCTTAAAGCAAGGACCAGCGGAAGGAATGATGTGGCCGGAAACAAATCCCCTTGCTTCGGAAAATCCTGACAAATATAAAATACCAGTGGCAATTCCGGCCCCTGTAACAATTGTGAGAAATACTTCGATGGCCACAATTGAAATTCTATGGAATCGTGCTGCTGAAGATTTTACGCATCCGCGGCTTACCGGGACGGTTGTTGGCTATAACCTATACCGAAGTAATTCCGGAATGGGGCCGTGGACATTGTTGAAATCATTTGATTTAGGTGAAGTTAATAGTGAAGGTTTGTATTTCTATGTAGATGATGATGAAGATTTTAGGCTGGGTGATTCAAAATATTATGCTGTTACTTCAGTGGATGATCAGGAGCTTGAAAGCGGGAAATCGAATATCACATTTCATACCAAAAATGTTGCTGCAGCAGATAAGTTTACCGATGTCTATGCTGTTCCCAATCCGTTTATTAGTAAATCCGGACTTGAAGGTATCGGTATGGAAGACGCCATTGGATTTTATGGATTACCTGAGAAATGTACAATCAAGATATATTCATATGCCGGACAGCTGGTTGAAACAATAAATCATGATGCAGACAAATTTTCCACTGCCTGGTTTCAGGTAACCCGAAACCGCCAGGATATTGCCTCCGGTGTTTATGTGTATGTTGTGGAAACTCCCGAAGGAGAAAAAACGACAGGGAAAATGATTGTGATTAAATAAATCAATCGTATAAAGTTACATCAATTGTGTGTTTGTACAAAGAGTGAGATTCTTAGATAAATTCATTAATAAGGGTGAAAGACCATGAAAATTAATTTTAAAAGCTTCATTTTCATCTTTCTGATTATGATGATGAATATCAATGGTTTTGGTCAGGGTGAAGGTATTCACAAGGTTGGGACGACTTCGTTTCAATTTTTAAAGGTCATGCCTGATGCCCGGTCTACAGCTATGGGTGAAGCATTTACCGCGGTTGCCAATAATTCAGAGGCAGTTTTCTGGAATCCGGCAGCAATCGCCAAAGTCACTGGTTTTGATGTTTCATTGTCATATCTGGATTGGCTGTTGGATATGAACCACCAATCATTTTCATTTGCTTACACCATGTCTGGTATAGGCACAATTGGAATATTGGGAATTATCACAAATGTAGGTGATATTAAAGAAACCAGAGTTGACCATCTTTACCGTGATCAAACCACAGGCACATATAATCCGGGGCTAACCGGACGAATCGTCAGTCCAGGTGCCCAGGTGTTTGGTGTATCATTCGCAAGGTATGTAACTGATAAATTTGCCTTTGGCTTTACAGTAAAGTATGCCCGGGAAGATTTGGTGGAATACGCTGCTTCTGCTTTGATTTTTGATGGTGGTTTTGTCTATCGAACCGGATTCCGGTCACTTGAATTGGCATCTTCCATCAGGCATTTTGGACCGGAAGTCAAATTTTTAAAAGATGGTGAAAGTTATCCATTGCCGCAGACATTAACGATCGGTGTTTCAGGCTATCTGATTTCACCGGAAAATTCTTTCTTCTTACAGTCAAAAGAACACAAACTACTTCTTGCCTATGATATGGTTGAAGCCAGGGATTATGGTCAACAGTATCATATGGGTGTGGAATACTCAATGAGAGACATGTTATATCTGCGCGGCGGCTATAAATTCAATTACGATGAGGAAGGATTAACCCTCGGCTTTGGTTTCAACATTTTTAATACCCGAATTGATTATTCGTATGGTGATTTTGGAGAGTCATTGGATGCGGTACACCGGTTTTCAATTGGATTTATGAAAAAATGAACCTCGTATTTCATACATAATTGTTGTATGAAATGAACTGAATTGGAGGTTAATTAAGGAGTCCTATCATGATAAAAGTGATCAGAAATATTTTATTTAACATGTTAATAATCTCATGCTTTTATGCAGTGGGATATGCTCAACATCGAGGCGACAACCTGGCTTTCCAGGGTTTGAGCGTGCCGGACGGAAATGGCGTTAAAGCCTTGGCGATGGGTGGCGCCTACACGGCAATCTCTGGAGGTGTGCAATCCATTTTCTGGAATCCGGCAGGATTAGTCGGTACAGACCAGGTCCAAATTTCATTTCAGGTGAATTCTTATAACAAAATGTGGCGTGAAAATCAGGTTTACCGTCCTTTTCGACAGTTTGTCAATGTATCATTTATTTTGGATGGGCTTTATGTGCCAGATCCTGCCAATAATGGTCTGTACGATTATGAGGTGTTCAAAAATGATACGAATTATACAGTTAATGATCCGTTGCTTGGAGAAGACTATTATAGTGAAAAAGCAGCAGACTGGCAGAAAGAAAAAAAGGAATCACTGTTTGATAATTTTGCTGTTGCCGTTCCATTCAATGTGTTAGGGAAATCACTGGTAGCATCAGCAGCATATAACAAAAGGAATCAGGTGCTGGATTATGACCGGAACCATACGCACTTGGTGCCACACTTAGGCTATACGCCTTATGAAGGAATCGTAGACCGGGTTACCAGTCCGGATGATAGTATGCGGGTTTATTGGTCAGATTATGAACGGGAAAGAACCGGAACGATCTGGAATATTACATCTGCGGTAGCTTTAGAATTGAATAAACATATCAAATTGGGATTAGGCTTTACGAAAATCGCCGGTGAAACAGATGATATGCAGGGGCTTGGACGAGTAGGCTATTTCGATCTGGTTGATGCAAATGTATTTCGATTTTCCTATGATACATTAAATACACAAACAACAGGTAGTTCAAAATTCAGCGCACTGTCATTTAATATCGGGACTATTTTTGAATTTGACCATATAAGCCTGGGACTGAAAATTACGCCTCCGTATACATACAAACGGAAATGGGACTACACTACTATTACTACCGATCAAACAAATTCCGACACAGAAAACACCTCTGGCGAAGATGAAATGACTGTTCCCCTGTCTTATGCCATAGGCATCAGTTTTTCACCAGTCAAACAATTCCGTATTGCTTTTGATCTGCAAAATACCAATTACAGTCACTCTGAATTCACATTTGCTAATAACGATACCACTCACAGAGGCTGGGTCGATCAGCTGATGATAGGAATCGGGATTGAATATAAACCATGGGATTGGCTGTCGCTACTTGGTGGTTACCGTAATCTGCCGGAAGTATTTGTACCAGACGGCGCTGCTATCAAAAACCGTGGCCCTTATGCAGAAAGCATCTCGCTGGGTTTGAGTGTGAAAACCCTGTTTGGCTGGTTCGAAGTGGCGTACGAAATCCGGCGAATGAAATATTATGATTCGTATTTCAGTAATACCAATTATGTGATGGAAACGCTGGATAGAGTACTCGTGGGATATACGGCTGCTTTCTAATTTTCTTTAAATTTTAATTCACTTCAAAATTGTCCCGGAAAGGAGGTGAAGACAAAACAAATAATTTTAATATTTAATTAATTACATTCATTCAATAACTAATGGAGGTTCTAATGAAAGTCTTTAAAATGACGTTCGTTACGATTTTGGCTGTATTGTGTTTCGCAGGTATTGGCTATTCACAAACTATATTACCAGTTGAAGCGGGTGCAGGAGAAGGTGCAGACCTGACAGCAGCACTGTTATATGTTAACACAGGCGCTGTTGCGGATCCCGTTATTGAATTGGTCACCGACGGTGGTGTGTACACATTAAATGCTAGCGACTCGGTGATGTATGACCTGACGATCCGCGCAAAAGAAGGATTGGCAGAAAAACCGATGATTATTCCCGGAGATACGTTGGATAACTTTTTGGTAATTGATGAAAGCCACCTTACATCAAGTATTACGTTAAAGATACAAGGCATCAAATTTGATGGCAGATTTGCAGACGGATCCTTGAATCCCTTTGGCAACAAGGATTTTATTGCAATAGACAGAGGGAATGCGGCTGACAGAACGGTGCTACCTAACCTGATTATTGAGGATTGTGATTTTAGCAATTGCTATCAAAAGGCATCTCCTGAAACGGATAATGTCGGTAACTTTATCAGAGTTCGTGACTACGGATCTGCCGGTACGATACGAATAGAAAACTGCACGTTTTCGAATAATCCGGATGAAGTGATCTTGTTACAAAAAGCAAGCGGTAGGGATGGCGTGATTCGGGCTGCCGATTCGCTTATTATCAGAAATTGTACATTTATGGATTGCGGCAAGGGACCAAAATGCCAGGGATTGGTAACCGTAAAAGGGGATAAGGATTCAACCACGCCAGATGCCGCCATTGTGCTTGAAAACGTGACGGTATATCATTCGGATCAGCGGGTGATTAATACGGATGATTGTGAAAATACTGTCGTAAGAAATATTCTTGCAGCAAGTCCAGACACAACCTACGCCCAGAAAGACAATAAAATCATTGCGATTGAGAAAGCAAGTTCCAGCATCAGTCATATCGGTGTTTTCGATGTAGCATATGCGATGGATATCCCCGATACAGTGGAGACATGGCCATATATTCTTGAAAATGCATTTGAAATATCGGCGGGACGGAATACAGGTGGTGATCCTGGTACAGTAGATGTTGCAACCATTTATAATTTTGATCCTATGTTCGCGGATGCTGAAAATGGTGATTTTACACTTCAGTCTGGTTCTCCTGCCTATGGTAAAGCCCATGACGGCGGTGCGCTTGGAGATTTACGTTGGGCAACAAATCCGACTTCTGTAGCCGGAAACGTTTCTGCAACTCCGGAGAAGTTCTCATTATCGCAAAATTATCCCAATCCATTTAATCCGACTACCACAATTAGTTATTCACTCGATAAAAAAACAAATGTTAAATTGCAAATTTTTGATATTACAGGTGGATTAGTCGAGACACTTGTTAATGGTAGTAATCATGCTGGCAATCATACAGTAACATGGGATGCTTCAAACATTGCATCCGGAATTTATTTCTACCAAATTACGGCTGATGGCCAATCGATAACGAGAAAAATGACATTACTTAAATAGTTGGTAGTAAAACCGTTGGCTTGGCAAAAACGTAACTATTCAGCCAAAACAAAAAACTCGATTGTCATTCCGGTTTCGCCGTTGTTTGGCGAATACCGGAATCCCCGGTATTAATGAGGAGATTCCGACACTCCTCACGCAAAAAGCGCGTGATACGGCCGGAATGACACTGGAAGGCTGAATCGTAACGTAAAAAAGATAACAATGAAGGACTGCCGGGTGGATGGAAATGTTCACCCGGCAGAAATCTCAATAAATCTTGCAAAATTTGAAAAGGTTTTGTCACCAAGATGCAAAGTTACAAAGTTAGTTAACGCTATTTCTTTGTGCCTTTGTGACAAAAAATAAATATCAAATTTTCAAGATTTACATAGGGAGTAACATGAAAAATTATATAAGGTTATTTAGATTGGGACTGATACTTCTGGTACTCGTCTGCTTTTATAGTTGCAACAGTACTCACAGCACGCATGGAAATAAATGGATGCCCGAAATCCTGTCAGGACAAGTTCAGAAAGAAAACTATCTTCCTGATTTTTCGTATGCTGGCTACCACTGGGGAGAAGATCCACCTCCGATTGTGAAGGCAAAGTTGAACGTAACTAGCTATGGAGCTATTGCTGATGACGGGAAAGATGATACTGGTGCACTGCTCAAAGCGTTTGCTGCCGCTCATGAAGTAGATGGACCTGTTGTGGTAAAATTTCCCAAGGGCAAATTTATTCTGAAGGATATTTTGTATATAGACAGAAGTAACTTTGTCGTACAGGGTTCTGGCAGTGGCCCGGATGGCACCATTATTTACATGCCGCACCCATTGAAAAAGTTAAAAAGACCTGATGATTTGAAAGAGCTGCAGGAATACCTGATCGTGAACAACAAAAGGCAACGAGAGCCGGAACGCGGAATTGATGAAACATTTTCGCTTTATGCCTGGTCTGGTGGATATATCTGGACACGTGTTCCCGGAGAACGTGCAAAAGCATATATGTCAAAATATAACAAAGAAGAAATAGAACTTGCATCAATTAAAAATGGAAAACGGGGCGAACACATCATTGAGGTGGAAAATGCGGCCAAATTGAATATCGGCATGATTGTTCGGATTAACTGGTATAATCGGGAAGGGGAAAATTCATCATTAATAAAGCATATGTATGATAACAAACCGATTGTTGTTGGTCGCCGTCACTGGGAATCTCCAGACATTCCGGTTATCAAGCAAGAAGTTACCGTCGAGAAAATCGTAGGGAATATGGTCACCATCAAAGAACCACTGTTACATGATTTAAAACCGGAATGGTTTCCTCGGATAACTAATTGGAAGCATATCTCCGAGGTTGGTATCGAACACATTTGCTTCCAGTTTGCATTTGAAGAATATTATGCCCATCATCTTGAACATGGTTATAATGCAATTTATATGACGAATACAGCCCATTCCTGGGTTAATAATGTGACAATCAAAAATGGTGACAGCGGATTTATTTCTGACAATTGTGCCAATGTGACTGTAAACGATGTGACTGTTACCGGAAGAAAATACCATTATGCCGTGCAATTTGGTGACTGTTATAATATGCTAGCGAAGAATATACAGGTAAAGGCCCACGTACTTCACTCGTTGAGTTTTAACACGGGAGCAAGGAGTTGTGTGTTTACGAATTCAATCGTGACCAGGGTACCATCATTGGATCAACATAGCGGAGCAAATCACCAGAATCTATTTGATAATATAAAAATCATCGAAGATGATCCTGGACGCTCCTTTATCTATGCTGGGGGTGCAGGCTACTGGGCGCCAACACATGGAGCATTTTCAACATTCTGGAATACTCAAATACAATTTGCATACGATAATCATGATGGGCAGGCAATTAAAATCGCTGGTGTTACGGACGGTCCATCAGCACGATTGGTTGGGCTTATTGCGAATTATCCCATGGAAATCACTTATGGGCCGGATGCTTATATGGAAGGCATCAATCGCCCCGATATAGCAGTACCATCACTTTATGAATATCAATTGAAGCAACGTTTAGCAAGTAAATAACTATACATCAGAACTTATTTCCAAAATTGTTTATAAAATAAATATTGTTTAAAAAAGGATAAAATACATGGAAAAGTTATTAAGCTGTACACGTAGGGATTTTTTAAAACACTCCGCGTTGAGTATTGGTGGAGTTGGGCTTGCATTCTCTTTTTGTAGTACAAATAAAAGTGGAAAGATACCTGATCTTAAATATAATTTTGACAGCCTGTTTCCCCGCTATGAGCAATTCAATCCGTTAGTTCCAATCTGGTGCGTCACGCCGGACCTTGACCGTTGCATTCATCGTTTTCATAGTTCTTCACCGTTTAGCCCCTCCGGACGGTACCTGGGATTAACTCGATTATCACGTGAAGACCGTCCACCGGAACCCGGAGAGGTGGCAGAGATCGTCTTGGTCGATTTGATTTCCGGGGATCAAAAGATTATTGCTGAAACAAGGGGTTGGGATACCCAATTGGGAGCACAAGTCCAGTGGGGAGCCAATGATACTGAACTGTTTTTTAACGATGTTGATACGAATGCAT
>JABAOH010009393.1_pt3 | contig 21961 bp, 21 predicted proteins | sample 7062181 | NCBI WGS metagenome assembly JABAOH01 (sample SAMN14538630, study PRJNA623070) | marine sediment metagenome | biome: marine biome [ENVO:00000428]; feature: marine pelagic biome [ENVO:01000023]; material: deep marine sediment [ENVO:00002113]; isolation source: pool of 5 deep marine... | reverse complement strand
GTTCATACATTTATCTTTTGAAGTGATCACATTCTCACACTTGCTCTTATCAAAGAGCGGGACCATCTGCGGGAACTTTTCAACAAAATTTGTACTAAAGCTAAATTTACGCTCAACTGTATCTGTAAAAGCTTCATTTCCGATATATCTCACTGAAACTAAGTCGTTTGAATGTAGCTTTACATTGGGTTGTTTTAACAGCTCTGCAAATTGATCCATTTTTCCCGTTCCTGGAGGACCAATGAGCAGCAAACCTTTCCCGCCAATATCAACTGATTGCGCCCGAATACTGTGGAGATTGTACAATCGTTCAGTGATATCGGCGACCATGCCCAGCGCCAGACTCCGCAACTGGGGATAGAAGGCAGATTTAAAATAAAAAGCAGTTCTGGATTCTGGATTGTAAAACGCACGGGGTTCTCTTCCCGTGATCCAGTTCACCGCATAAATAATGGCATGGGGTTCTAAATCCGTTTCCAATTGTGCAGGATAAAAATTTTCCAGCCAGAAATCATAAAGATGGGGACTATTGGTTCTGAGTTGAATTACGATGCCAGCGATATTTACATTCCACTCATAATAGCCTTCAAAAGTCATAAACGCTTCGGATTCCGCCATCAGCGCATTTCGCATTTCCAGACTAACATTTGGCTCCACCTCAACAAAACTCTTACGTTTCGTCACGGTATTGTTGAGCGGTTTGCGTTCGGCTTTTTTAACAGGTGTTAATTTGGCAATGGATTCTTCGATCCGATCGATTGCTTTTTCAATGTTTTCCATCGAATTGGCGTAGGAAAATCGAATGAATTTATCATCTCCAAATGCATCTCCTGGAACCAGCGCGACTTTGGCGTGTTTCAAAAGATAATAAGCCAATCCGTTGGAATTGCGAATTTGACTGCCTTCATAAGCATAATCATAATAGGCTGAAAAATTCGGAAAGAGATAAAACGCACCCTGAGATTTGTAGCAGGAAACCTTTGAAATTTGGGTCAAACGATAATACATATAATCACGCCGTCGCTGAAATTCAGAGAGCATCTTATTAATTTCGTTTTGCGGTCCAGAAAATGCTTCGACGCTGGCTTTCTGGGAAATAGTGCAAGCATTGGAAGTGCAGTGACTTTGTACCTTATCCATCGCAGCAATGATATCCTTGGGCCCCGCAGCATAACCAATTCTCCAGCCGGTCATGGCATAGGATTTTGATACCCCGCTCACCACGACGGTTCGTTGTCTAATTTTATCGCCAAGAGAAGCAATACTGAAAAATCGAAAACCATCATAGACCAATTTTTCGTAAATTTCATCAGCAATGATGATCAGTCCTTCATCAATGGCAATTTCGGCTAATTCTTCCAATTCTTCTCTTGAATAAACTGAACCTGTTGGATTATTTGGATTATTTATTAATAACGCTTTTGTTCTGGAATTAATCGCACGGGCTAAATCTTTCGGCGTTAATTTAAAACCATTTTCCTCCCGGGTCGGAACAATGACAGGCACTCCTTTGGCGAGGCGAACAAATTGAGGATTTGATACCCAGTACGGCGCAGGAATGATACCTTCATCGCCTTCATTAAAAATCGCCATTGCCACGTTAAATAGACAGTTCTTGCCCCCGGAGGATACGATAATTTCATCCCTATCATATTGGATACCATGATCATTATAAATTCTTCGGATGATCGCATCTTTCAGTTGTGGCATTCCAGCGTTTGGCGTATATTTAGTGAGGTTTTTATCAATCGCATCTTTACCAGCATGTTTTATATTTTCGGGAGTGGGAAAATCAGGCTCACCAACACTTAGATCAATAACATCAATACCTTCAGCCCGCATGGCTTGAGCCTTTGCATTTATTCGTAAAGTAGGAGAATAACCAATTTCCTGTATTCGATCTGATAACATAGCCTTATTTTTATTTTAGATTTTAGATTTCAGAATTAAAAAAAGTGAAACGGGAGACGTCAAACGATGAAAATTTACCTTTTTACTATTCCCTTTTCCCTTTTCACTTTTTATTTTTCACATCTTACTTTTTGTTGGATTTTTCTTCAGCTTTCTGTCCTGGAAGCTTTTCCAACAATTTCTTTAAATCGACACCACTCAAAGACTCAACTACGGTTGGAAGCTGAGCTAAAACCTGTGCAACTTGTTCTGTCAATTTGGAAACGCCAGTCGAGCCATCGCTCCCTCCTACCATGACGATTTTGTCGATCTTTGCGAGTGGTTCAGAGACGGCTCGTGCCAATTCGGGTAATGCATCAATCACCATTTTATAAATAGCAGCTTCGTTATAGTCTTTCCAGGATTCAGCTTTTTGTCGCATGGCTTCGGCTTCGGCAGCGCCTTTGGCTTTAATTAAATCAGCATCTGCCATACCTTCCAGCTTCTGGGCTTCAGCTTTTGCTTTTGCCTCAGCCTGAATTCGATAACTTTCCGCTTCGGTTTCTGCCTGTGATTGATATTTCTTGGCATCGGCTGCTTTTTTGATCGAGGAATCTAATTCTTTCTCTTTTCGTAAAATTTCCATCTCTTCAATTTTGATCGCCTGCTCTTTCTCAATCAATTTGACCTGTGATTCTTCCTTTTTAATTCTTTGAGCAATGCGATGCTTCTCTAATTCATAGGAGAGATCAGCGAGAGCACGTTTCTGATTGATATCCGCCTGGTATTGTGAGCGATGCGACTCGAAATCCCGATTGGCTTTAGCGATTTCGACTTCAGCCTGCAATTTTGCAATATCTCCGTCTTTACGAGCTTGTGCCGCTTTAATCGTCGCTTCTTTATCGGTTTCAGCTTGAGCAATCGCAGCATCTTTTTTTACCTGAGCAATTTGAGGTTGCCCTAATGCCGCGAGGTAACCCTGAGTATCACTAATGTCTTTAAGGGCAAATGATAGCACATCTAATCCCATCCGATCAAAATCTTTTCGTGAACTTTCAATAATCTTCGCAGCAAATTCTTCACGATTTTTATATATCTCCTCCACTGTCATTGAACCAATAACAGCGCGCATATACCCTTCCAGCACACTGTATGATACGTCTTTAATCCCTTCAGATCCTGTACTTAAAAACTGTTCTGCAGCCCGTCGAATCGCACTTTCCTCACTATTGATTTTGACCTGGGAGGTTGCTTCTGCAATGATATTTACGCCTTGAGAGGTAATTACTTCTGGTGTTTTTATATTCACGGTGTAAATTTCAAGAGGTAACACCTGAACTTGTTCGATAAAAGGCTTGACAAAAGTACCACCACCAATGCTCATCCGATAACCAATCTTCCTCACCGTTCCATCTGGATCAGTAACTTTCCGCATCCTTCCGCCAGAAATTATCAACACTTCATTGGGACCAACCTTGCGATACTGTTTGGCTAAAGCTAAGATAATTAATGCGATAACGATAACAATTGCACCTAAAATAATCAGCAAATTAATCGTATTTATATCCATTACACCCTCCTTGGTGCTCAATTTGAGCATAAAATATTACCAATTTGTTGTTTAATAAATTGACCTTAAATATATGGATATTTGAACTGTTTTGCAATAAATTTTTTAATTATTTTATACCTTTGGACTCATAATTATTATGTAATTTTTCTAAAGCGATCTTATTTTGATACTTTTTGATAATTAGACTTATTTTTGTTTTTCAATATGGACATATTGAAATCCAGATCTAATAACGTATTAGAGTAGGACAACCTAATGGAAAGATTCTCATGCTTTTACTGCTCCGCTTGTTAACCCACTGATAAAATATCGCTGAAATAAAAGGAAGACAATAATAATCGGTATTGTGCCAATCAACGAACCAGCAAAAATAGCCCCATAATTTGTTCCTGCGATAGGACTGGAATATAATTTATACAATGCGGGTGGAAATGTAATTTTGGTGGGATCAAAAAGAAGGGTTAAAGCAACGATAAAATCGTTCCAGGGACGCATGATAGTAAATAGCGACGCAGCTATCATTCCTGGTGTTGATATGGGTATTATCACGCGGGGTAAGGTAGCTAAAGGCGTGCAGCCATCGATGAGAGCAGCATCCGTAAGATCTTTGGGGATGGTCTCGAAAAAACTTTTAAAAATCCATACATTCAACGGAATCGTTTGGGCACTGAATATTAAAATCAAGCCCATACGAGTATCTAACATGCCAATACCATTTAGAATTGAATACAGCGGCACTAAACTCGCCATGCCTGGAATCATCTGAGAAGCTAAGATTAAAATTAACCAGAATAATTTACCCCAAAAATTCCATCTGGCGAACGCAAAGGCAGCCAGAATGCTCAATGGCAGACTAACGAATAAGGTGCCAAACGATATATAAAAGCTATTTCCCAAATTTATCGCAAAATCGGAATCAATGAAGATCTGGATATAGTTTTTTAATGTCGGATTTTCAGAAATAAGGACAGGTGGTATTTTCCATAGATCAATTTTTGGTTTGACAGAAATTAGTCCTGCCCAAATAATTGGTAATAAGGTGGCGATTGAGTATAGTATTAAAATTGAGTAATAAAATATTTTTCTTTTCACGCTATTGGATTTCTCCTCGAACGGTCTTCGTTCCAAAACCTAAAATGTAGGTACTTGAAAGTATGAAATTTAATAATAGAAAGATGACAGCGATTGTCGAGCCATAGCCCAAATCGAAATACTTAAATGCATTGCGCCACATAAACATTCCGAGTACATCTGTTTTATTTGCAGGACCTCCTGCAGTTAAAATGAACACAACATTAAAATCATTAAGAGTAAATAAGGTGATAATCAATAAGGTAATAAGTAGAGTACTTTTTATTCCTGGTATCGTAATATGAATAAATTGCCCAAAAGAGGAGGCGCCGTCAATTTTAGCCGCTTCATAAAGCACTTTGGAAATGCCTTTCATAGCGGATTCTAATAAAATAATTGAAAATGAGGTCGTCCACCAGGTGTAGGTTATAATGGTACTTGGCAAAGCAAAAGTATCTAACCAGGCTACCGGTGATAATCCAATCGCCCTTAAAACTGCATTGATCAAACCAAAATCATACTCATAAAGCCAAGCCCAGATTAGACTGATTACTAAACCTGAAATTACATAAGGGATCAGGAATATTGTTCGAAAAATATTGCTGCCCCACAAATTTTCTCGATTTAGAATTAGTGCAAGGCATATTCCTAAAAATAATTGTAATAAAACGGCTGCGATAATGTAAATCAAAGATATCAATACAGAATTATGAAAATTGGTGTCATGTAAGAGCTTCAAGTAATTATTTAAACCAATAAAGACTTTATCCTGTTTAAGCAGACCAATATCGAATAAACTTAAATAAATTGCTTGAATGACGGGATAAATCGCAAAGATGGTGATCAAAATGATTGCTGGTAACGCCAGGAGAAAAGGAGAGAATTTTAATTTTGTCATCTTTTAAGTTCTTTTTCAATCTCATTTGCCGTATTCACCACAGCTTTATAGGGATCAATTTCTTTACTCAGCGTTAACTCCAACATTTTTTGAATTTTTTCTGATATTTTTGGATAAATCGGAGCGGCGGGACGGGACTTCGCCCATTTCAGCATCTGTGCATTTTTCCAAAGAAACCAGTGTGTTGAAGAATCCAAAGCTGTGACAACAGATTTGCGTGGAGGTGTTTGGTTGGTATCAACACAAAATTCTAACATTAACTCTTTATTTAATAACAATTTTAAGAATTCTAGTACTAATTCTGGATGATCGCTCTGTTGATAGATACAATATGCCATGCCGCCTGTACCAACAACTCTTTGTCCCACAGTGGCAGCAGGGAAAGGGATAAATGCAATTCTCTCTCTCATCTTTTGTTCATCCCATCCTGTCTGTTTCTTTAGCATCATCCACTCATAACTTCCACCTACAAACATAGCAATTTTTCCAGCACCAAAAAGTTTGCGGGGATGTTGCCAGTCCCAGATAATACATCTTGGACTAACAACATGATATTTGTGAACAAGATCATAATACAGCTCCAAAGCCATTTTTGCAGGAAAATCATCAAAAACGACTCCATAATAATTATCCCAGACTTTTCCATTGGCAGACCATAGTGCAAGGAGCCAACGAGCAGTTGTTGATTCTCCACCTCGAACGCCACCTAACAGATCCATTGCATGATCGCCAATCCCATATTTTTTTCGGATGAAATCCTGCTGAAAATGAGTGGCAGCATAAATTAGCTGACGCCAGGTTTCTGGAGCTCTGATTCCTTCCTGCCAGAACCAATCTCGACGGTAATATAGATGTTCTGTGCCCGTTTGAGTAACTAATCCATACAGTTTATTTTTGTATGATGCAGCTTTTATCAAACTTTCATACCAGTCTCTTCGAGCGATACTATCCACCCACGCACTGTCTAACTTATTGATAGGGCTCAGATAACCTGCCTTAACAAATTCTGCAATCCAAACCACATCAATCAACGAAAAATCTGGAGCGTTATTACCCCCTGCCGCTGTAATTAGTTTGCTACGAAGTTGAGGATAGCCTAACTCCAGGATCTGAAGTTTAATTTTCTTCTGGTGATGGCTTAGATTCCAATTAGTTTCGGCTTTCTTTAAATACTGTGCCCAGCGTGGTTGGGTAAAAACATATAAAACTGTTTTATCGGTTCTATCTTTAGATGAACTACACTTGAAAATTGAAAATAAAATCAAAGTGATGATCACCCATTTTATATATTTCTGAAGCATCTTTTTCATTGTTTCATTTTGATTTCAAAGTTACTCGTATCAATTTGGTATGAAATCCATCATGTTATAGAAGTATATCAACCAGTTTGATATGAAATAACAAATCTTTGCCAGCCAATGGATAATTAGCATCCAATGTCACATCTTTATCAGAGATTTCGGTCACAACAACTGGAATACGTTGTCCATCACTTTTTTGAACCTCCAACATTTGTCCGACTTCAGGTTTTACCTCAGAAGGAAGCCTGTTTTTCTCCACCTTAAATATCAATTCTTCTTTCGGTGCCCCGTAGGCTTTCTCAGCAGGGATTTTTTCCATTTTCGATTCACCAGGACTCATTCCAATTATTGCTTCTTGAAAACCAGGTAATACCTGAGTTTCACCTATTGTGAATTGCAAAGGTTCTCTTTCTAAAGAGGTGTCGAATACAGTACCATCTTCTAATTTACCTGTGTAGTGAACCTTTACCTTGTCACCATTTTTCGCTTTTGACATTTTTTTCCTTTCTACAGATTATTCGTTCAGATTATTCTATTTGTTCATCAATGTGCTTACTATTTCAAGTCATAAATCCGAACCATACATACAATGCATCTTTTTTTTGAATCTTAAAGATTGTAATTTTCCGGATTTACACCATCCATATCTGCATTCTCAAAATCAGTACCTTGGAGTTTTGCCCCTTCAAGATCCGCAAACTTCATTTCTGCATTACGAAAGCTAGCATAGGATAAATCCGCACCAGCCAGATAAGCACCATTTAGCTTAGCTGATCTAAAATTTGCTCCCGATAGATCAGCAAACATCAAAATAGCATCCTCAAAATTCGCTTCACATAGATAAGCACTTGAAAGATCAGAGGAAATTAATATACATGCTGAAAAATTAGTCCCTTCACAACTGGCATTTTGTAATTTTGCATTACGAAGATCAGCCCCTGAAAGATCAAGGTAAGATAGGTCAGCACCATTTAAATTTACGTTTCTGTTAACTTTTTCGATTACCTGTTCTCTTGACAGTCGTTCCATAGTTGAATGATGTGAAAGTTAGTTTGTATCAAATTCCTCAATTTCCTCAAATGACTCTACGATAAGTATACTGCCCACATCTAGTATCTCACCTTTGGATGGGAATTGTTGCATTCCATCTGAATTAAACATATTAACAATCATTGCTCCATTTGTTTCTATTCGACTGAAATTTGTAGATTTTTCAACATAAATCGCCTTTCTATTTGGCATCCCTTCACCAATAAAATCTGCTGAGTTGACCTTTAAATCACCTGTCCCTTCAATAATATCAAGAATTTTCTGAGAAGCTTTGCCATCTCCGAATGGATTTTTTGCTTTTTTCATTCGCCACACTGTTTCTGACTCATTATTCAATCGATTTATCGTTTCAATAATATCATTTTTATCCGTTCCCATAAGTATGTTCGCTCCAACTTCGAGTGTTTCCTGGCGTTCGGTATTTTGTCTTAGTGTTAAACAGGGTTTATTCAAAGTGACCGCCTCTTCCACAACACCGCCAGAGTCAGTCAGCACATATTTCGCGTGTTGCAATGAACTCAAAAAGTCAAGATAGCCAATCGGTTTGGTAAGAATAATGTTTTCCGCTGTTTTCATTGAAGAAAGAACACCATATTGTTTCATCTTTTTGATAGTTCTGGGATGAGCAGGAAATAGAAAAAACTCGTTTTCCAGCGACATCATAGCTTCTAAAATTCCAATCAGCCGATCCGGATCATCTGTATTTTCTGCTCGATGAATAGTTGTTAGTATAAATTCCTTTTCTATCAAACTTAATCGATCTAAAAAGTTAGATTTTTGAAGAGCAATTTTCAGGTTCTGTTTCGCTGCGTCGACGATTGTATTTCCCGTAATATGTACCAACTCAGGTGTGAATCCTTCATTCAAAAGATTTAATGCTGTGGATTCCGTTGGTGCGAATAAAAGAAAGCTGCAATTATCTGCAATCCTGCGGTTGACCTCTTCGGGCATTGTCATATCGTACGACCTTAATCCCGCTTCAATATGACCACAAGGAATTTTTAATTTGACTGAAGTCAGTGCACCTGCCATTGTGGAGTTTGTATCCCCTTGAACTAATGTGATCTTAGGCTCAATTTCTTTTAAAACCTCTTCTAATCCAACCAATAGCTTAGCTGTTTGCTTTGCTTGTGTTCCAGACCCTACCTCTAAATTATAATCAGCATGTGGCAGTTGCAGTTCCTCCAGCAAAATGTCGCTCATGGGAGCATCATAATGTTGTCCTGTATGGATGATTGAAAATGGAATTTCTCTGCTCTGCAATTCCCGAATAATGGGACTCATTTTAATAATTTCAGGTCTGGTACCGAAAACAAGGGCAATTTTATCCATTGATCCTCCTCAGGTAATTTTTGACTTGTCCTTTTTCTTGTGGCGGGATAAGATCGGCATCGTAAGCGATTTTGTCCAGATACAACCAGACATGCGGCTCTCCATATCCTTTAATGTAACGGTAATTACTCCCATAATCCTGCGCAAACGGTTGATACTCTATCTGTTCAACAATTTCGGGAGTAAATCCGGCATCAACCGTAAGTTTCTCCAGTGCTTCATGCACGCCCGATCCTTTCTGCGCCATTTCTTTGGGACGCCACGCAATATAATCTGTGACGCCCAAATCCTGGGCAACAACTCGATGAATATGCTTCCGCATCATATCCTGTTTGGATTTGACTTTCAATTCAATATCAATTGACATGGCCGTTTCAATTACATTCAAATCTAAATATGGGACTCGAAGCTCAATGGAATGCGCCATGGTCATTTTATCCTCACGTTCCAGCGTATCCAGATGCAAATGATGGATATCGTTCCACATATAATCGGGTAAGTTGCGTAATCCTTTTTCTCGCACGACATCCATATACCAGGGATAGCCACCAAACAGTTCATCAGCCCCCTGACCTGTCAGCATCACTTTTAAGCCGTCCTGCCGTGCCATTTGTGCAGCAAAATGGAGAAAAATCGCCGCTTCGACTTGTACCAAACCACGTCCCTCAATCGAACGAATAATTTTAGGGAGCGCATTTTTGATATCGTCATCGCTCAGTTCGATAGCTTTGAAATTTGCTCCTAATTCCTGGGCCAGTCTTTTTGACATTTTTACATCATTGGAACCTTTGTACCCAATGGAGTAGCAATTAAGCTTAACACCAAAATCATGGACAAGCTTAGCGATCAAGGCGCTATCCACTCCACCCGAAAGTACCAGACCCACATGTTCCAGACCATCCACTCGCTTTTTGACTGATTTAAGAATGGCTCTTCGGTATTTTGCTTTCGCTTCAGCTTCATTTTTTATTGTCATTTCCACTCGTGACACCTGACGAGCAGGATATTGTTTGATACTATCAATTTTCAATGACAGCAAATGTCCAGGGTTTAATCGATAAATATGATCAAATCCCAATGCCCATAAAGCCTTCTTTTCCGATGCAAACGCTTTTTCTGTTTCATTTTCTGCATAATAGATTTGCTTGATTCCCACTGGATCGCGAGCAACGATCACTTGACTACCATCAGATATGGCAAAAACATACATCCCATCCAGTTTTTGAATCGCTTTGTGCGTCGCTTCAAACAAACCATTTTGTCGATTTTCTTCGATGAGGCGAATGATTACCTCACTATCACTGGAGGAAACCAATCGATTTTGATTTTTCAAATTTTTACGAAGAGTTTTATAGTTGTAAATTTCACCATTATGCACCAATCCCATTGTTTTATTGGCATCACAAAATGGTTGCATGCCTGTATCCCCACCAACAATGGACAAACGAGTGTGACCCAAAGCCACCATTCCAGAAAGACCATCGTTAAGTTTTTCTAATTTTTTCGCTTTGGTGAAGCCATTTTCACACCAAATCCCTGCGCCATCGGGTCCTCGATGCTCTAATAATTCCAAAGCCTTAAAGACTTTTTTAGGAGCATGAATGTTTTCCGATAAAATTCCAACAATTGAACACATTAATTTCCTCCCAGCGCTAAGTACTGCTCTTCAATGTCGGCATATTCAGGAATGGTTGACTCTCCGTTCAGGCGATTGTATTTGATTGCTCTTTTCAATATCGCTCGCGAGACTTGATACGCCATGTCCCTTAATCCCAACAAAGGTTTGCTCGGATGATCACGGAACCCAATAAATATTTCCTTTACATTCAATCCCAGCATGACAGCATCAATCAGTAAGCCAGAATCGACACCCCAGTCGTCCTCTAATTCTATCTTCTCTAAATCTGCTTTCTTCAATCCAAACTCACCAGCCAATGGTTGACTGAATTGTACTTCGGGAAAAAACATCTGAATGAGTGGTTTGGCAACCAATTCTGTCACTCGTCCACCCGTTCGGTCAAAAGTGGCTTTAACCATATCCGCTTCACCAAACACGAGGGGTTCAGTTAAAAGATTAAGCTTGTTAGGATTCAGATAGATTTGTTCCGTTTTGTGATTGACATCAGCGATATTCCGAATATCCGCATCCATGAATAATATATATTTACCCGTTGCGTGTTTAACCCCCGTCTTTAATGTTTTGCCTTTGCCTTGATTGGTTTCATGAGCAACGACTTCTACGCCTTCTTTTTCAGCAATAGCTCTTGAATTATCGGTTGATCCATCGTCAACAATGATCACTTCTCTGATATAATCGGCTTTTTTTGCCGCTCGAATGATGATTCCCAGAGTCTCTTCTTCATTATAAACAGGAATAACAAGAGAAACTCCGTTTTTTGATGTGTGGGGTTGTACGATTTCCATAACTTATCCTTTCAAAAGTAATTTATTTACAATGTCACTATGTAAAGAATAAAAATCTGTTGTGTCATTCCGTGGTTGTAACGGAATCTCATTCGCCGTGAAACTTATGAGATTCCTGCCTGCGAATGATATTGAATTTATTTATTTGATTTACGCATAATAATAAACCATAGTGGTGCTATACTGATTAGAAGGGATTGATGATCTTGTTGATTTAGTGCTATTTTTTTCTCGTTGAGCACAATATGCAGCAGTCAGTGACTGCTGCTATCCAATATGTTGCGGTGTATTGCTGTTAAATAATGCTAAATCAACAGAGTCATTAATGAATCAGAAATATCACCAATATGGTTTTCTAATGACTTTCAAATTTCGATAGATTTTAAATACACTTCTAAAACGTCACCATTTGGATTAATGTGTTTTACGTTCCATGTGTCACGATTTTGTGAAATTAAATAAACAACATCATTCGGATGAGAAATTTTAACAATTTCTTCCGCTGATAAATCTAAAAAGATCCCTAATAAGACTTTATTCACCATTGCATGGGCTACAATAATCAAATCTTCATTAATAGCTATAGCTGCAAATTCAGATGCAATTGGATATAACCGATCAAATAAATCGTCATAGCTCTCACCCTTTTCGGGATGAAAATACCAGATATCTTCTTTTCTGGATTTATATTCATCGGGGTATTTTTCGTTTACTTCTGCATGGGTTAATCCTTCCCATTTTCCCCAGCTACATTCATTAATAGTGGGGTATATCTCTAGTTCGAGATTATGATGTTTATTAATTTGCTCTGCCGTTTTTTGAGATCGAACAAGTTTACTACAAACAATTCTATCAATCGTTTTTGATCTAAAGTATTCAGCTAACCATTTGCTCTGTTCGATTCCTTTTGGGGTCAAATCAGTCTGTGTCTGTCCCTGGATTCTTCCTTCCGCATTCCAGTACGTTTCGCCATGCCTGACCAGATAAATCATTCCCATTTAGCTAATCCCAACTCATTCAATGATTTTTACAAGTTCGATTTTATAGTGGATATCTCTCCCAGCTAATATATGATTCGCATCTAAAGTAACTTCATTTTCATCTATTTTAGTAATCCGACCAATATAACTTTTACTATTATTTTTCTTTTTTATCCTGAACCTGGATCCAATTTTGAGTTCTTTTTTTTCACCAAGTTTTTCTTTGTCAACTTTAAAAACAAGGTCTTTACGATAATGACCAAAGGTGTTTTTTGCAGGGACTGTGACAACCTGAGTATCACTCTCTTCCATGCCCAGCAATTTTTCTTCAAGTTCGTTTCTAATCTTTTTCATTCCCAATATACATTTTATGGGTTTATCTTTTTTTGAAGATCTGATAATTTTTCCATTATCAAGTGTAGCTGTATAATGAAAGACAATGGTATCACCTTTTGTAGCTCTTTTCCTTTTATTTATAGTCATAATTTACCCTAATAACGAAATTTAAAAAATTTTTTAAGTAATAAAGTGTTCCACCTCTTTATTTAAAAAATTAGACATAGAGTATAACCTCGAAGATATTTATTAAGCTTTATTTCCCTTTTTTGAAGATCCCACTCAATTCGATTTCAAAAAACCCTTTCTTCTTGTTTAACTTCTTTATAACAACAGACAGTTTAGTAGTTTGCTCCACAATTTTTTTAAGTTATACTCGTTGAGGATTAGTTTTTAATGTCATGCCTGTGAATACAGGCATCCCCTAACTAACTGTAAATATGGATATTCCTGCATCCGCAGGAATGACAGCATTTGTTACATTTTAATCCTTAACGAGTATAATTTTTACCTCATTTGAGGATGGTGGAAAAAGATCAAGATAGTCAAAATTTTAAATACTTTTTATCTCCATTTAGTGAATATCCATTGTCTCTTTGATTCAATAAGTTAGCCTATAGTTTTTTTTGATTAAATAACTCGTCATACGAAAAAAAATAACAATGAGAACAACTTTTGCATTTTAACCATATTATGCCAAGTTCCTTGTTTTGGTTAAGGTATTTCATCTCAGTATTAGTCTGACACTTGCTACAATACCTATGAAATGTTTTTTTGGTCAATTTTCGAGATTTGGCTGTTTTATTCATGATAATTTTCTTTACTATTAAAAGTTAATTTTATTTTCAGCAAACATCTTATGTCTAAGCAAATCAAGTACAACTGAAGGTTCCACTGGATAATGAAGAAAGGCATAAGCACCTGCTTGCATAATCTCATCCTCAACTTCAGCCTTTTCAAAGCTAATGACAATTATTGGAATATTTATTCGCAAGTCACGTAAGTTTAAAATAAGTTCCAATCCGTCGACGTCGGGAAAATTTAATTGAGTTACAATAGCATTAATCTTGTTTTTTCTTATCAATTGTATTGTTTGATAGTAGTTTGAACAGACAATGACCGCATATCCTTCATGTCCGAGGAGATGCACAAGTTCATCCCGAAATAAAGATGAGATCATTGTGATCATTATTTTCAATTTATCCATAAATCAGATCAGAATTTTACTTAATGCGAAAATTTAAAAATATGATTAAAACAAATATAGTTGATATTATGAGTAAATATCGCAAAATAAGTGCCATCAAAAAGATACGTTTTTATTCAAAAAATATTTTGAAATAATATGGTTATAGGTTGTAATAAATTGAAGTTGTAGATGTTTGATATAGAGGAAGTTAAGGCGGTTAAAAATTTTTGAATATTTTCATTGAAAAATTTTTACATCATTTCTTCGGAGCGATATTTGCTTTATTATCAGATTTAGCTTAATAACTTAACGATAATTTTAGAATTTTCCATGTAAAGTGAGTATTTAATGCACATAATTCACCAATAAAAAAATAAATGTGTAAATAATATTCCCACTTTGATTGATTCGCTTAGATTTAATGTAAATATATTTCCCATCAGACTCATGAAATCTGGAATTTTAGCATTTTATTGTAAAGTGCTCGTCGGCTGATTCCCAGGATTTCGGCGGCCTTTTTTTTATTCCCTTTAGTCATAGCTAAAGTTTTTGAAATAACTACTTTTTCAGTTTCTTGAAGTGATGTCCCAATAGGAATGACAATATTTTCGAAATTCTTTTTTGATGTTCGAACTCGTTGGGGCAAATGGTTCAGGGTAATCCACTTTCCTCGACAGATAAGAACTGCTCTTTGAATTACATTTTTCATCTCTCTCACATTACCAGGCCAGGAATAATCTAACAGAGCATGGAAGGCGTTTTGCTCAAATCCATGAATATTTTTATCAAACTCCTCGCATGCATCTTTAAGAAGTTCTTCTGCAAGGATGTCAATATCGCCTTCTCTTTCCCGAAGTGGAGGCAAAGTAATGGTGAAAACGCTTAGACGATGAAACAAATCTTCTCGAATTATTGAATCTTCATATTTAATTGAATTAAATAAATCCACATTACTAGCAGCGATTACTCTGACATCCGTATTGATAAATTTTCGACCGCCAATTCTTTGAATTTTTTTTGTTTCTAAAACACGCAATAAACTTATCTGTGTTGTTTCGTCCATACTGCTGATTTCGTCGAGAAAAATCGTTCCCCCATTTGCTTGTTCAAATTTACCTAATTTTGTTTCGGATGCGCCAGTAAAAGCGCCTTTTTGATGACCGAAAAGTTCACTTGTCACTAATTCACGTGAAATCGCACCTGTATTAACAGGTATAAACGGCTTATCGCCTCGTTCACTACGTTTGTGGATCGATTGTGCAACTAATTCTTTGCCAGTTCCACTTTCGCCCAAAATTAATACGGTTACATCACTCGTCGCTGCCTCCTCAATACGACGGAAAATGAGTTTCATCTGGGCGCTTTGACCCGTGAGATCATCGAATTTTGGAAAATATTTCATTAATCTTTTAACAGATTTCAATAACTTTTTAATTATTATTATCTTTAATATAAGAAAAATTTATTCTAAATTCAAGTGTTGATGAAAAAAATTTTCATTTTTTGTCCATCTTAAAAGGTAAATCACTCTTGAAGGCCTAATTCTCCGACCTTTTATTTTGCGCCAAAACTGGTTTAAAAAGCTATTGCATTTTGTTCATAAAACTCTTATATTCTTTATCTAACAAAGGTTAAAAATTCTAATGTCTAATTTGTCAAATCAGGATGAATCTATGAGTGAATCGATCTATCGTGAAGAAGATTATAAGCGGTTTCATGAAAATCTATTGCCTCTACTTGATGGTTCAAATATTGAACACCTGGATTTAAAAAAATTGAAAAAACCAGCAATTCAAACTGCTACAAAAACGAAATTTGGTTCTTATGGTTGGCGATCATCTATTTCCAGCCGAATTGCGCCAAAAACTGTCTACCTTGGAAGCCCAAATGTTCGACTGCCAGAACCGACAGATCTCCATAAGAGCATAATCGAAAATGCCCCTGAAGAACTGCACAAGGTACTTCATTTGATGCGTTCACTTCCATTTGTCCATCTTCGGAGACAAATGGGCGATAATAGCGATTTCAATCCAATTTGCAACCTATATATGTCGGTTGCAGATCCGAAAAATTATCGCATTGCCTATATGTGGGGTAATACAATGCGAAAGCCGACTAAGCAACCAGGTCCTGAATTTATCATGATTCATATTCCTGAAGAACATCAGCTACGGCAGCAGGTATTAGCTCTCCCTGAATACAATTTAAATATCGCATTAGGTACAGACTATATGGGGGAAGATAAAAAAGGATTTCTCCGACAGGCGATGTGGTATGCGGATGAACATAATATGCTGGGACTTCATGCTGGTACTAAGTTGGTTTATATTAGCGATCCAAGACATAATAAAATCAAACGTTATGGTGTTTTCCTATTTGGTCTTACAGCTACTGGAAAATCTACCTGGGCCTGCCATCAATTGGGTCTTGATCATAAAAAAGGAGAAAAGACGGAAGCGGTTCAGGATGATATTGTGTTCTTACGACGAAATGGTTCCGCATACGGTAGTGAACAGAACTTTTTTGTTAAAACAGATGTCGATAAAAATCTTCAAGAAGCCATGTATTATGCCTTGATCGATAAATCAGCACTTTATGAAAACGTCATGATCGATTCCAGTGGTAATCCTGATTTTTTGGACGAAAATTTATGTGCCAATGGTCGAGCTATTATTCAAAAAGATAAATTAAGGATTAAGCTTGGCAGAAAGATGGTTGGTATCGATTCTAAGTCTATCAATTTTCCTCCTGTTGAAGAACTTGATGGAATTGCTTTTGCCTTTATTACCAGAAGAAATACGATCATGTCATTTGCTCAAAGGCTAACTGCTGAACAGGCTGTCCTTGCCTATCTTTGGGGTGAATCAACACACAGTTATGCATCACAGCCAGCTAAAGCGGGCGAATCTGTACGAATCGTCGGTACGGATCCATTTATAATCGGATCGAGAGCCGTCAAAGTCAATCGATTTTATGACATTATTATGGAATTGACTGAGAAATACCCAGAAAAAGTTCAATTTTATCAATATAATACAGGCGGAATGGGTGAAATCATTGAAGACTATGTTGAAAATGGTGTTAAGAAAAAACGGATGGTCCGGAAAACCTCCCGTGTACCGATTAATCTGATGGCAGCTTTACAACGTGGAGATCTTCGGGGAACGAATAAATATCAGAAAGGACTATTTGGCACAGAAGATGTCATCTGGTGCGAAGGTGGCGTTCTTGAACCATTCGATCCCTATAAGCTCTATTCTCAAGAGCAAATCGATTTTTATTTAAATGATGTCGTCGATGGTCGTCGTCAGTTTACCGAAGAAATTGCCAGTGAGGGATTAGATCCTGATATTTTAAAATTTGCTGAACAATCCTTCCAAGTTGCAAAAGGCTCGCAACCCAAGAGTGTGTTTATTCCTGATAAGGTAAAAACTGAAGATTCGGAATCAGAAGCTCCTTCAGTCAGCAAAACATGGGTAAGCAAAGTTCGTCCTCCGAGGCCTGTTGGGTATCGGTAAGTTACATTCAAATTCCACAGATCAATTTAAAACAATAATAGTTATAAAGCAATGGAAACCGAAAATTTAAAATCAATCATTAAGGAAAGTGTTAGAGAAGTTTTAAGAGAAGAGCGATTATCACTTTATGAATTACTTATGAGAAATGCAAAATTATAAAAAGTACCTAATAGTTACTGCTGAAATCCTCTCATTAATAATCCTCACATTAGTAATTTCGCAGTTTAATTTGGACATCAAAGTCCAAAAACTATTCTACCAGGAAAATTCCGCTTCCTCAGTCTGGTACCAGAAAGAAAATCACTTCTGGCAGTTTGGATATCATTATGGTACGCTTCCCGCAATCGTATTAACTTTCTCTGCTTTGATCGGTTTAATATTAAGCTGGATAAGACCCCAAATCAAAAATTATCGAAGATATTTTTTGCTAATCATATTAACACTTATCATTGGACCTGGCTTGTTCGTTAATGCGATTCTCAAAGATCATTGGGGGCGTCCTCGTCCACGACAGGTACAGAAATTTAGTGGAAAATGGGAATTTAAAGAAGTCTGGCAACCAGGCGTGCCAGGAAAAGGTAAATCCTTTCCTTGCGGTCATTGCTCGATGGGATTCTTTTTTATCACGTTATATTATTCATTTAAACAAAAACATAAAATCATTGCCTATGCCGGCTTGGGCTTTAGTCTGTTCATGGGAATGTTTATTGGATTTGCTCGCATGTCACAGGGAGGGCATTTTCTGTCTGACGTCCTCTGGTCATGGGGATTGACCTATTTGACAGCGACCATTCTTTATTACTTTATTTTGAAAATTCCTGATCATGAAATCAAATCAAATGCTGACCAGATTGTCAGTGCTCCTTTAAAATCCAGTCGAAAAAAACGAGTTCTTGTTACAATAGCCATTGTTTTTTCTGTTGGAATAATGATTTTCACCTTTCTTTTTTCAAAACCGTTTTATCGAGAGTCCTTACACGAAATCACTTTTGATGAACCTTTTCAAATCATCAGGCTTCATCTGGACATCAACTGTGGTGATATTTTCCTCAACAGCGGCAGTTTTGAACATCCAGTCCAGATCAAATCCACAGCCCAGGGTTTTGGTTTTCCTGAGTATCAATATCAAAGTGAATTATCCAAACAATTGACATTTGATACATTAACCGCAAATTATAAACTAAATATCAAAGGACTGTTTAATGAAATCGATGTCCAAACATCGGTTTATATCGATAGCTCATGGACGGTCTATTTATCTGGTGGAACAGAGAAAGGAAACCTAGTTTTGAATAAGAAGATTTCTGACAAGATTTTCATAAAAGATGAGGATTGAAGTTTTTTTGTTATTTGGAATTTGGCCTTCTTTAGTTGATACACTTAAATTTGGAGGATATGTGGCATGAGAGAAAATTTATCTAAAGAAGATATAAAAAACTTAATTCGATCTGTCTTTTCACTCCGACCAGAAGATAAAAACCTGGCCATTATTGTCGATGTGCCTGATGATAAAGTTTCCGATAACGAGGATTGGAAAAAGCGCCGAGAACTGGCTGCTGATTGGCATGAAAAATTAGCGATGGTGAAAAATGAATTGGGTTTAGAACAAGTCAATCTGATTTATTATCCCAATGTGCATAGCAATAATGCCGACTTGCCACAAGTTGCCTATTATTATAATGGCGATCCAGATCAAATCGATGCCTCCACCCTATCCGCTGATGGACAAGCTTTTAATTTTGAACCGAAATTAGCCCAATATCAAATAATGCTGGCGCTGACAGAATTTTCAGCAACAGCTCCGTTAAAATTATTATCGAAAAAGTATGGCTTTCGGGCAGCAACGATGCCAGGATTTTCCCAAGAGATGATTCCCGCTTTGAAATTGGATTACGAAGAGATTAATCGCCGAGTGAATGAAATTAAAAAGCTTTTGGATCCTGCCGTTGCCCTGGATATCGATTTCTCTGTGATGAACGATAAAAATTATCAGGTTCATTTCGACCTGCGTTTTCGGACTGCCCATGCCAGCGGTGGCAGATTTCCTGAACCTGGGGTAGCTGGCAATCTTCCCAGCGGGGAAAGTTATATCGTCCCTTATGAAAGCGAAAAGGTAGAAAAAAGCCTATCTGCTGGAATTCTTCCAGTTCAATTTGGCGATGAAATTGTCCTGTATCAAATCGAAGAAAATGTCGCTTTAAAAGTTTTGAGCGAAGGGAAAAAATCATCCGAGGAGGCTCAAAAACTTGAGGAAGAGCCTGCCTATGGCAATATCGCTGAAATAGGGTTTGGGGTGCTCAAAGATTTTGGCGTTATGCCCACGGGTGAAATCTTACTCGACGAAAAATTAGGTCTCCATATCGCTTTCGGACGCAGCCATCATTTCGGCGGCGCTGTCGGCGTGAAAAATTTTTCCAAACCAGAGAATGTGATCCATATTGATCGGATTTATATTCCTGAGACGCAGCCCAACATCAAACCTGAAAAGGTGGAATTGACCTTTGAAGATGGACGCAAGTTTGTGTTGATGAAAAAAGGTATATACACTATATTTCCTTGAGATTAGTAGACTTTTTAGGTTTTCAAAAACTTGAAGTCTCAAAAATACATATTGACATTTCAAATCAATTATAGTATATTTTAAGAACTTTTTGGTTCTGTATTATGATTTACAAAACAAAAAGCAAATTTAAAACAAATCGTTGAAAGAAATGTATTATCAAGTTCAATTTAAACCGAGAGCAATAAAAGACTGCAAGAATATTCACAAAAGTCATTTAAGACTGATATTTGAAAAAATTGAATTAATGAGAGACAATCTTCAGGGTGATGTCAAAATGTTGACAGATTTCACGCCAGAATATCGCTTACGTGTCGGAGCGTATCGAGTTTTATTTGAAATAGAGAATGATACAATAATAATCTACAGAATAGTTCATAGAAAAGATGCTCACAATTAGTTTATAAACCAAGGGTATTGAATATGATCGAACTACATCCAAATTTTTTAGAAAAAGATGGCAAGAAAGCTTTTGCTGTTTTATCTTATGAGGAGTTTACAAAAATTCAAGAAGCTTTAGAAGATTTAGAAGATTTGAAAACATTACGACAGGCCAAAATGGAAGAAGCTAATGAACCAACAGTTTCACTGCAAGAAGCAAAAGAACTATTAGATTTATAATTTATTGGAATAGATCGACATGAAGCTCGAATTCTATTGCGTGACAATGAAGCACAAGGCAGCAGAAAAAATCTGGTAAAAATTTCGGGTCTTACACCGGAACAACAATTGAAATTCCGGCAGGAGAAGTCTATCGAATTAAAGAAGAATAAACAAGAGTTGATAAAGAAACCTAAACAAATTCGGTTAATGAGTTGATTTATTTTGATCAGCGAATATATTTGATTGTAACTCTGGTTCTAATCGCATAAAATCAGCTCACAAAAATAGAAAGAATAAAGAACTTTTGTGTTTGTTCCGTTTTTGTGTCTAAATATTTTTACCTCGTGGTCAAGAAATTTACCGCTCGCTTAGCACCTAATAATGGATTTATCTTTTCTGGTAATCATTGTTCCGTTTTTGATGCAACTCAGCACATTCACAAACACAGCCTTCTTCAAATCTGCACATCAAAATATTAAAAACAATTTATTCAGCAAATCCAATCAATTGTAACTAATTTATTTATAAAAAGTGATAAACCAGATTTCTTTTGAGAAACCTGGTTTATTGATAATTTTGGAGTGAATTCACTATGTGAATTTAAATCTGCTTAAACAGATATAATCACGAAAAATGAATCCTAAAAACATAATTCTTTATGCATCAATTGCAATCATACTTCTGATTTCTTACAATCGATGGACATCTCGTCCTATTTCACATGAACCTGGAATAATTGCGCCGCAGAATCCCATTCAGCAAAAGGTCACTCATGTTGAGCAATTCAAATATAAAGAATTCAAGATCACACCACTGGCGAAATTTAGCACAGAAGCAAGGGTGTTAAGCCGAAAGCGATACTATTTTGGTCGTGCCGCAAAACTAGTACCTGTCGATCTGGCACTGGGATGGGGAACCATGTCCGATGAAAGTATTTTAAAATCGATTAAAATCAGCCAATCAAACCGATTTTATTTATGGCACGTGAAAAGATTTCCCATTCCCAAAAAGGATATAATATCCCATAGCGCCAATATGCATTTAATCCCTGCTAATTCCGATGTACGACACAAAATAAAAAAAGCAAGAAAAGGTGCGCTGGTAAAATTCAGCGGTTACCTGGTAAAAGCAGAGTGTGAAGATGGCTGGCGATGGAACAGCTCACTGAAGCGTGAAGATTGGGGAAGTGGTGCCTGCGAACTGGTCTGGGTTGAAGAATTTAATTCGCTATAATTC
>JABAOH010007887.1_pt1 | contig 21970 bp, 26 predicted proteins | sample 7062181 | NCBI WGS metagenome assembly JABAOH01 (sample SAMN14538630, study PRJNA623070) | marine sediment metagenome | biome: marine biome [ENVO:00000428]; feature: marine pelagic biome [ENVO:01000023]; material: deep marine sediment [ENVO:00002113]; isolation source: pool of 5 deep marine... | reverse complement strand
AAAGACTCAACATACACCATCCAGAAACAGCGGTAGCACGAAGCTTCGAAGAGGGGAAACGGATCGCTAAAGATATTGGATTCCCAGTGTTAGTGAAACCAGCGGCGTCTTTTGGAGGTTCAGGCATTAGAAAGGCAAAGAATATGGATGAATTGGACGCCATATTCCCCCCAATCATGTCATTGTCGCGAGAAGTGTTGATTCAGGAATATTTGGAAGGCACCAATGCAAGCGTGTCGTTTCTTTCGTCCGGCCAAGCAGCCGTAGTTCTAACGGTGAACGAGCAGTTCCTAGGTGATCAGAAACTCGGTCAAAGAGAACCCTTTGGGTATTGTGGAAATCTGGTTCCACTCACCACAGACAACGGACTTGTGGAAACTTGCAGCGGTATAGCGCAAAAATTAACCTCATACTTCAAGCTTCGAGGATCAAATGGTCTCGATGTGGTGATTTCCGAAGTCAACACACCATATGTGATTGAAGTAAATCCTCGCTTTCAAGGAACATTGGAGTGCGTCGAAAGGGTTCTAGGGGTGAACTTGGTTGACTTACATATGGACGCATGTAACAAAGGGATCATCTCATCTCTCCCCGAAAGAGATGTGGCTAATTACTGTGTGAGGTTGGTGTTATACGCGTATCAACGTTCAACAATCCCAAATCTCACGCTCCTGCGGGAGCTCCGAGACATTCCCCAAGTTGGGGCAATCATTGAAAAAGGGGAGGCTCTCTGCTCCATTGTTGTTGAAGGAAAGACGAAAGATCGAGTCCTGAAGAAGGCAGAAGCGTTAGCGTGGAGCATCTATAGAATTGTAAAGACGAAGCTTCAATGATGGATCCAAGAACCCGCCTGCTTCAGTGCAGGGATCAATGATCGTCCAATCACTAAAGTGGTTACACAAGACGTTAGTGCCTTTATTGGCGTTAACACGGCGCCACTGCCCCATGTTAACCGCAGAGTTTCGACATCAAAAAAAAGCTTGTAGGTTTGACCTGGGATTAGAAGAGCAATCCGAAAAAGCACGTCAGCTTCCAATCCTACGAAAGCAGTGATGACGAGGACAATTGGAAGGCGTCTGGTCTCGTGAACCCACCAACCTCTCTTTATGAGAACACCGGTGGGAATGAGGAGGAAGAAGGCAATGTATGTATCCCACATTCCCCAGATGGGAAGCTGCCAAGCGATGGGTGTAGCGAAATAGAGCGCAAACATCACAGTATAATAGATTGACACAGGCTTCCATTTGCCTCTATACATCAATGCTGAAACAGCTGCTCCAATCGGAGCACCTATTGTAAAGAGGAATTCGAAAACATCGATGAAGTATAAGTAATGTCCTATCATGACTCCGAAAAACGCAGCAGCAAATCCAAGAAATGGCCCCAGTATGATCCCAGTGAGCGGCGTCAACATGAAATTCCAACTGTACCAGACCCCAGAAGATGGCAAACCCCCAAAAGAGTCAGTAATTACGTTTAAAGCCGCGAAGATTGCCACAAGGGCAACAGTCTGAGAAGCCCTCAGCTTTCCTTCCTGCATGATTAAGTATCATGCCATCAAGTTTCTTTTATTATTTACGTACTCACTTATGGAGAGCAAAATGGCAGAACGTGCGCACTCAGGTTTCAAGAGATAGCTAAAAATATAAGACTTCATCATAAAAGCCTTGACATGAATCTTTGGCGAGAAATCCCACCAGGAGAAAAGCCTCCAGAAATCGTCAATGTAGTCGTAGAAGTCATCAGCGGTTCAAGAGACAAGTATGAGTATAATCTAGACTGGGGCGCTTTTGTCTTAGACCGCGTTCTCCATTCTTCAGTTGTTTTTCCAGTTGAATATGGTTTCGTCCCTCAAACATGGTACGACGATGATGACCCCTTGGACATAATGGTGCTTTCGTACGAGCCTGCTGAGGTTGGATGCATAATCAGAGCAAGAACAATCGGTGGATTGATATTAGAAGACGAAAGCGGAGAAGATCCTAAAATACTCTCTGTGCCCATAAGCGATCCGCGGTTTGATGGCATACTAGACATAAAGGATGTACATCCACACCGACTAAAGGAAATTCAAGAATTCTTTGAAACATACAAGAGACTGGAACCGAGTAAATTCGTCAACTTCAAAGCTTGGGAAAACGCAGAAACCGCAAGGAAGATTATCCAATATGCGATGGAAAAATTCAAAGAAATTAGAAACCAGTAGAGATATCATGACAATAAGAGCGCTTTTCGCAGAATCCACAAGCGCTCCTGCCCTCAGAGAAATTCCAACATATATGTACGCGTCTTAAGCCGAAACCTAAATCAATCTTCGTAATTTCATAGTTGGAAGACCAGGCCTGAAGGAAGTCTCAAACGCATGCATTTGAGATGAAAAAAGCGCCGGGAATGGGATTCGAACCCATGTGGCCAACAAGGCCACAGGCTCTCAAGGCCTGCGCATTATCCACTCTGCCATCCCGGCCCTAATCGAACATACTCTCATGCACTACAATAAAATATTAACTAGTTTTACAAACCACTCGCTGAAGTAGAAAGAACTGAATTTCATGTTCCTAAGACCAAATACCAGCCAAAAAACACCAATCTCCTGATGCCTTATTGGACAACCGTGAACTTAGCTTTGAAAGACTATACAAAGACTCTATAGGGTCTCAGAGAATTCATAATAGTGGATAGGACAGATGTGCAAGCCGCGTTCAGCGCAGCGAAACGTTCATGTATGCTCTGGAAGGAACCGCAAGAGCTCTTGCGTGACAACATTTATACTGAATGTCACACCAGGCTTGATCGAAACATTCAAAACCGCCTACCATTGCGTTAATTATCGATAGCCTTTAGGGATGGGAAGGAACAGAAGAAAAGGGGGGAGGGGGCTATCATAAGAATCCCTTCTCCGTTCCTAACCCATTTTCCCTGGGGATTAGAAAAGGAAAAGGAACACGCAAGCGTGTCTCCGTTTTAATCTAATAAATCTTTATAGAGATCTTTGAGGTCGACGTTCTTCTCCACGAAAATACTGATGATGCTTTCTCCAACGGTTAATGAAAGAAACTTTGCGGAGTCTCCTTCAACGACGATATGCCTTATGTTGCCCAGAGCAAAGATGCTCGAAAGTTTTTCGCTTGCTTCAAAAGCTGAGGAAGATAAGATGGCGAAATTAATTACTCTTGTTGGATCTTTTAAATCGATACTCGCAGATTTAGCATTTCGTAGAATATATCCGATTACACCATCTTCGTGTTTCAACTTCTGGATGTTTTGCCTAAGCTTCTTCCCCATGTGAGATTCAGTTTCTCTTTGTTTCCCACTCTTTTTTATCTTTTCTACTTCTTCCACTTTCTCCTTTCTCTCTTTCTTCTCACCGTTCTCCAACAGTCTTTTGCCTTTTTCCTGCCACTCAAATATCACTTCTGCGGAAAATTGTGTCTCATCCGACAAGGAGCCAACATCCGCCGCAATCAAAGTTTGAACCGAATCTATTTCATGTTCCCTTAGAATTTCAAGGTTCGCTGGGCTAATTTCCTCGATTTCGGACAACTCAATTGGTTCGCTTCGCTTTCGTTCAAACTTTTTTATTGCTTCCACAATGGCATTTACAGAAGCCTCTGGGTTTTCGACTTGGTTTGTCTCGCTTTCTTGCTCTCCTGAAAAGTCAAGTGCGATTTTCGGCTTCTCTTCCTCTTTTAAAGCTGCTTTGCGTGATCTACGTTTTCTCGGTGCCATTCACATCATCTTCATTAGCTAATTACGGGCTTAACCCGCACCAACTCACCTTTCTTGATGTCCAAGGTTTTGCAGAGCTTTTCTGGAATGCGAATGACAGCTTTGTTTTCAAGCTTAGAATTGTCTACAATCTTGACTTTACACTGACTAGCCTTCCCGTTGAACGATTCAACCTCGACAAACTCGATTTCCTCACCATCCAGAAGCTCTTCCCACTGTGACACGATGTCTCTACTCATTTGCACAGTGTCATTGCGAACCAACAATCCACCAAAGCTCTCAACTATCAATTGATTAGATGGCAATTCAAACTCAAGTTCTTCCTGTCTTTTTGGCCCCTCAACCTCTTCCTCCTGCGTTTCCTCGATTTCGCTTTCATGTTCTTTGTCTGCACCAAGCTCCAACGAAGAGGGGGAGGGGAATGTGTGTCTGAGGGAAGCAGGGTTGAGGTTATCAAGTAGCTTGATGACAGTTGGAATTAATACTCGCGCCACGGTTTCAAGATATTTCATATCTACTTTTTGCGAGGCTATCATGGCCAAATATAAATCATCAGCGCGAGATACGTGGACATTCCCCTTTGTGCCTTCGATAACTAGAGATTCTAAACCTCCAATCGCGTCCGCTTTCTCCAATACGCCTTCCAGAGACGCGCTCACGCCGTCTAATGTAGCGTCAGGTGTCTCAGGATCCGCTGTAACTAGAGCAACCTCTTTGTCGAAGAGGAATGAAGACTGCACTTCGGGGCAAACATTTCGAATCTCTAAGAGAGCGTTCTTTAAGGCAGACGAATATGCTTCGTTATCCATGGTTCAACTTCCTTGAAAATCTAGGAAATCTTAAACAGCACTCTTCCAGGGACCCCATCGTTTTCTAAAACTAGATATTTGAGTCCTTCAGTGTCACCTATTTGGTCAACCCACTTCAACGCCTCACGTGACTTCTGCAAAACCAAAAGCCTGTCTTGCTGGCTTCGAACAACTTCTTCTATAGCCGTTAACTCATGAAATGGGTTAGCATCTAAAACCACGCTTAGGCCGCCTACAGAAATCTCGCCAAGGTTTTCTTGATTTGCTTTCTTGCCTGCCAGCTTAAAGACTACATCGCGAATTTTCTTTGATCTTTCAGCTAGTGCTCGGATCTCGTCTAAACGACGCAGGTATTCGCCGAGCATGCTTTTTGTTCTGCTGATTTCATCATCTATTGTTCTAGCTATATCTTGTGCTGAATCGTATTCTTTCAATTCTATTACCATTTTTATCCCTCCAAAGAGGTGGAAGAAGAGGGGTGCTTCTACCCTACCCCCCATTCTCAAACAAATAAAGGGTGTTGGTCAGGAAGCTCTCTTTTCATACGAGGCAACGTTAGTGCCAGTGCTTGACTGTAGCACAACCCTGTAAGTATTACCAGATGTCCAAGCAGACGTAATGTACACATACCCAGTTACTCCAGCATCCCATTCATTGCTGGTACCTTGGTCGGTCGTGAATGTAGCAGCTCCTCCATTAACGGTTACTGCAGTAATTGTCACTGGTCCAGAACCAGTATTTTTCACGGCAAGAGTGATGTTGTTTGTACCTGAGAAATTCATGCTGGTAATCTGCATTTGTTCTGTTTGCATGAACGTGAATGTCAGTGCTCCCATCCAAGCGGCAACTGCGATGGATACCGCGACTGTTACGGCAATGAGTATGATGGCTGCGACGACAGGGCTAAGGGCTTTTCTGCTCTTTAGAAGTCTCTTCATTTCGGTTTTTATCCCTCCTTTTCTGGGTTCACAAAAAAGATAACGGCATATTGAGATTTAAATCTTACTAATCAAGACACCATATTCCTGAGAAGCAGTCCATCACGCTCAGAGATCAGAACAACTCGCGCGCACACGCACCCACAAAGCTTAATATTCCTTCTCAAATTCACTAAGGAAAAAGCGAGCGAATGCTACTATGTCAAATGACGAGGAAATGGTTGTCACTCCGTGGGAAGTTAGAGGAGAGGTCGACTACGACAAACTCATTCGTCAGTTTGGGACTCAACCCATCACTGATCAACTCTTAAAAAGACTTCAGAAACAGGTGGGAAAACTCCATCTCCAACTCAGGCGACGACTGTTTTTCTCCCACCGAGACCTCGACACCGTTTTGGATCTGTACGAAAAGGGAAAGAGATTTGTTTTGTATACCGGCAGAGGCCCTTCAGGTCCGGTTCATGTAGGTCACCTTGTTCCATGGATTTTCACAAAGTACCTGCAAGACAAATTCAAGACAAACCTTTATTTTCAGATGACCGACGACGAAAAATTCGTCATCGAGCAAGATCTTAGAATAGAAGAAACCACAAAATATGCTTATGACAACGCTTTAGACCTCATCGCCTTGGGATTTCAACCACGAAATACCTACATTATTTTTGACATCAAAGACATCGCTCTTCTCTACGACATTGCTTTAGAGGTGGCTAAGCGAGTCACCTTTTCTACAGCAAAAGCTGTTTTCGGTTTTCAAGACAGCACAAATATAGGGTGGATTTTCTGGCCCGCAATTCAAGCGGTTCCGTGCTTCATCCACGCGAAACTCACCGGAGAAAACGTGCCTAGTCTCATCCCCGCTGCCATCGACCAAGACCCTTACTGGCGCATCACTCGAGACATAGCGCCAAAATTGGGCTATCAGAAACCAGCTCAAGTCCACTGCCGTTTTGTTCCGGGCCTTGGAAAAGGCGGGAAGATGAGTGCCTCAGAGCCAGAGACCTGCATTTTCACAGTCGATAGTCCTAGTACTGTTAAAAAGAAGATTTGGAATGCATTTACAGGCGGCAAACCCACAGTTGAAGAACAGAGACGACTGGGGGGCGAACCCGAGCTATGCACCATCTACCAATATTTCCTCTACTTATTCGAGCAAAACGACGAAAAACTCGCTGACCTCGTGAGGCAATGCAAAGCTGGAGAGACCGTGTGTGGCGACTGCAAGGCAATCCTAACAGAGAGAGTGACCAAATTCCTTTTGGAGCATCAAAAGAAAAGGGAGAAGGCAAAAGATAAGGTCGAAGAGTTCTACATAAATCGCTGACATGGGGATCAGTCATGAAAGTCAGAAAAGTCAGTATCCGCCCTTCCAAAGCCTACAGATGCTTACATCCAATGCACACCGTTTTAGTAACGTGTGGCAAAGTCGGAGAAACTAACATAATCACCTTAGCATGGGCAATGCCCACCTCAATTGAGCCGCCTCTCGTCGCTATGAGTATCAGACCAACTCGCCACTCTTACAAACTCATAAAGAAGACCAGAGAATTCGTCGTAAACATTCCGACTATGGATATAGTAACAGAAACGTTGTTTTGCGGTAGACGCAGCGGAAAAACCTACGACAAATTCAAAGAAACACAATTAACACCTTTAAACGCCAGAACCGTCAAAACATTCGTCATAGAAGAATGTGTTGCTCATCTGGAATGCCAGCTAAAACAGCTGTTTAAAACAGGGGACCATAGTATCTTTGTCGGAGAAATTGTTGAGGCCTACGCGAATGAGGACAGCTTCAGTGATGAATTCAACATGGAAAAGGTCAAGCTCATCTATCACATCGCCAGCGACAAATTTGTTACGCTCTCGGACAAAATAGTTGAGCCCCCTCTCTAGCTAGCAATCGATTTCGCATGCAACAGAAAGGATTACTGTCGCTTCAGGCCATGATCTCCTCAGGAAGAATCCTGCCGGCTGCTCAGGTCATTTCATGTCCAAACTTTTTTAATGTTCTTCCGATTTAAAGAAAGCGGCGTGCGAGGAAAGCATGAGTCTACCAAACGATGTCCTAAGAAAATATCAAACCGCAGGAAAAATTGCCAGGGAAGTGCGGCAGGAATTAAAACGGTTTGTCCGTGAAGGCCAGCCACTAGTTGACGTATGCAAAAATGCCGAAAAACTGATTGGCGAGAAGGGTGGAAAACCTGCCTTTCCCTGTAATGTGTCTATAGACGAAGTTGCTGCTCATTTCACGTCGCCCCCAAACGACAAGCAAATTGTGCCATCGAACTCCGTCGTAAAAGTAGATGTGGGCGTACACCTCGATGGTTACATCGCCGACACTGCAATTACTATCTGCTTCAATCCAGAACAGACCAACCTCGTGCGAACAGCTGAAAAAGCTTTAGAGACTGCCGTGAAAACACTTTACGCTGGCATTTCAACGTCAAAACTTGGCACTGCCATTGAAAACACAATTAAAGCTCATGGATGTAAGCCAATTTCAAACCTAACAGGCCATCAAGTTGGGCGATATTTGATCCACACGGGAAAATCAATTCCCAACGTTTCGCATCTCTTTGGTTCGAAGATAAAGGGAGGTGAAGTGATCGCTGTCGAACCATTCGTCACCGTCGTCAATGGAGCTGGCAAAGTGATTGAGGGAGACCAGAAGACGATTTTCAGGTTTGTCAAGCACAAATCACTAAGGAATCCCTACGCGAAGCGTCTTCTGCAACATATCGAACGCAGCTATAGGACTTTACCATTCGCAGAACGTTGGTTGGTAGGAGCGGTACCTCAGCAACACCTTTCTGAGGCCTTCCAAGAACTCCTCCGCTCCAAATGCCTTACATCGTATCCTGTCTTCATCGAAGCACATGGAAAACCTGTAGCCCAAGCAGAACACACAGTTTTGATTTTAGAAGATGGATGTGAAGTCTTAACCTAGGTGAAGACCTTCTCTTCTTTTCTTTTCTTTTCAGGGATTTCCCGGTAGATCGCAGAGATCATCATGATTCCTTCGCATTTTGTGCATGGCCCAAGTTCCTTGAGTATGTAGTCGCCTCGTTCGAAGTTTCTCACTTCTTTGAAGTCACAGCTTGGGCAAATTATAGTTGTGGTAACTGGTTTCGTTTCTAAGGTGAATTTCCGCACACGCCTCCTGGTTTGGAGTAACATGTAGGTGGATAGGATCAACCCAATGAACCCAATTAGCAAGTAGTATCCCATAGTAGGGTCATTCATCAGAAACAACTCATATGCTTGGTATAGCGCAGTCAGCGAGAGGGCCAGCACAACAACAATGACAATGAGTACAATGGAGGAGAATTTACGCGCGCGCGCATTACGCTTCATTTTATTGCCCCACCCCGATACTGTTTCCGATACCAGCAACGATCACGCTGTCCCCTTCTTTCGTCTTTTCTTTGATCACGCGCTTGACCCGATCGGCTGCAACTTCGCACGCCTCAAAAACCTCTTTTCTCATTGGTGACACGGCGTCGCCAATGTCTTCCTTGATGATGATCGCGTTGAGAGGAATCTTATATTTCACAATGCTTTCTTCGATTTTATATTGCTCTGTCCCCGGTCCACCGATGGCTGCACCTACACCTTCTGCGACCTCGCCTGGCTTCTCACCCTCCAGTTTCAGTGCTGCATCGATCATGATAATTGTGGCGATTTTCCCGTCGTTCTCCTCAACAATCCTCTTTATTGCTTCGCCTGGTTTTCCCACATTTCCGCCAGGGCCTTCCGCTTTAATGACGAATGCGGTTCTCCCTTCCAGGGGGACCTTTGCCACAACACAGTCCTTTTCGATCTTCTTCTTCTTGTGTCTATGCATTAGCTTAGCTGCAACAAGAGCACCAGCGCCATCCCCGATGGGTTGACCATGTGAGAAAGCTTTGAGGGCACTTGCATAGGCTTCTGCCTCGCGCATAATTAGTGGAAGAATCATTTGAATTTGCATAATGATGTAGAGGCTTAAGGTTTTTTTTCCCAAAATATAGAAGTGGCGAATAACTTTGTAGATAATATTTAATGCAGCTGCAGCTTCCAATGTGTTTTCCAAGTTATTGACATTGGTCTCATCAGCGGCTGGCGCTATTAGTTTCACCTCATCTTTGAAGCGGGTTTCTCGCACATCCAATATGTGTTCAAGCTTCCACACGACACCTGCCGGATCCATGCTTTCGGGAGGAATTGTCACATATTCTAGAAACTGGTCAACCCGCTCAGCGGGGTCTGTTTTGGGCTTGCCAATCTCTTTTATTGTTTCTATGGCGATTTTTCGTCCTTCATCCCGTATAAATTTAAGGCGTAGCAGAGATCCTTCAATCTCTCTCACCATAATGTACATCTGAATTCTTTGCCCATAAAAAACGAAGACTATGAACAGGAGCGTGAATATTATTTGAAATATCCAGCTCAGGGCGTCTTGTCCTGGAAGCAGCCCCTGAAAGAGCAATGCGTTCAATTGCATCAAATATACCACAACTTCAAAAACTTATACCCACCAAGTTATAAGTTTTGAGGATTTTCGCGGATTCTGAAAAGAGGTTGCCGGCTTTTCTGGCTTCACATGGCCGAAGACCATACTAATACCGGAAACGGAACACGGTTTAACTTCCGAGTTCGGAATGGGATCGGGTGGGTCCCGCGCCCTTTGGCCGGCAACCAGTATAGAGCGTAGTCTAATGCTTCTTTAAGTTTTCGCTGTTTGAAGCATGTTTCAGCCGCAGTGACAAACCGCGCGTCAAGGACTGAATTCCTGCGGTTGAGCTTCGCTCTGCAGATGTTCTCTGGCGTGTGTAGAGGTGTGGAGTCGATTGATTGTTTTCTCATCGATGTAACCTTTGTGAGGTTTGAAGCCTCCAGAAAAGCCTTCAGGTATGTGGAGCAACTCGTGGATTAAGACTTTTTCTTGGTTTGTTTTGGACAACTTATCGTATCTTTCACCTATAACTTCGAGTAGGTATCGAGGCGCTGTTTTCAAGGCTTTTTGCCAGAGCTTTTCTAAGCTATGAATTCGAGCTACGGTACGTCGTGATTTTGATCCCTCGCTTCTGAAACAGTAGACGCAGTCAGGATTGATGTGAGTGAAGTGCAAGTCCGCCACCATCTTGTCAACAAGCCACTTCACATCTGGAGCCTCATAATATCTAATAATCATGGAGACAATTTCAGCGCACTCGAATAAAAAATGCTTTTTAGCAGTTCCATGCATAGGAGGTTTGATGTTCAGAAATGGCTTACTTCGTTTACGTGCTTCTTTGTGAGGATGGAAGTTACTACACAGGATCTGCGAAGAATGTCAATTTTCGCTTCAAACAGCACGCAAAAGGGTATGGTGCACGATATACAAAGATTCACAAGCCCTCCAGAGTTGTTTACGTAGAGAAGTTTACCACACGCAGAGAGGCGCTGCGCAGAGAAAAAGCAATCAAATCGCTAACGCGTAAGAAAAAGCAGATACTTGTCAACTCTTAAACTCCGGGCTTGGTACGTAAGGCATATATTTTCTATTTGTGTGTCTTTTGGTTAAGGTGGGGCTGTAGTCTAGCCAGGTATGACGACGGGCTCCAGAAGAATTCAACGGGTTTACGGACTGCTCATGTAGAATGACGAAATTCTGGAGCGGTGAAAAACTAGAGAAACCCGTAGAAGTCATGTTTTAACATGGCTTCGGGTAAAGATCACCGGTTCAAATCCGGCCAGCCCCACCAAACTTTAGGTTTAGAATGTGCGGTTGTCGCCTCATGCGCAAAAGTCTTTTTAACGAGGGTTATTTGAACTCTAGTTTGAAAGGAATTGTCAAAGGACAAGGCTATAGCTTTTGGTTCATTTGAGTACTTGCTTCCAGCGGCAATGTTGATCTTGATGGCTCTTCTTGTGTTGATTGGCGGCTACCTGTTACAAGTCGAGTCTTCTCCTTCAGTCTATGATTATTTCGGGGGAGTAGCCTTTGTAATTGCTGGTTTTCTGATAAAATTCTCAATCGATTTAGTTCAGGTCAGACGACAGAAAAAAAGAGAGAAGATGGGGCTCATTGAGGATTTGCTGAATGAGTGCCAAGAGAATCTAGGCTTAATTGAGAGTAAGAAGATTAAGTGGCCTCAAATCCACTTCAAAGTAGCCTCTTACACCTTAGCTAGGGAAAAGGCAGTGCTCAGCCACCTCAGCTCTGCACTTCAAGAGCAGATTGGGGAAACCTACAAGCACATTTCAGAAATTGAAAGACGAAAAATCCGAACGTTTGACGAGACAACCGATGTGATGCTTGAGACGCTTTTCCAAGCGCTTCTGGGAGTCATAGATGAGCTGAAGCCAAAAGCCTAGAAAAGGGCGTTGCAGTGTAACTGGCATGTTTCAGCGGAACTTATAACAACATGAAGTGAATTACATCGAGAATGGGTTGACTTCACTCGAGGATCCATATCGATGGTGGTTCGAAAGAAAGGGGATGTAAACGTAGAGTTTCGCAAAGTGAAATTCACAAACCTTGATAAGGTATTATACCCCAGCCTCGGAATCACAAAATACCAAATCATTGACTACTACATCAAAGCGGCTTCAAAGATGCTGGATTTTCTCCAAGATCGAGCCATAACGTTGTGCAGGTTTCCAGATGGAGTCAGAAGGGAAGGATTCTACGAGAAGAATGCCCCCAAGGGCAAACCTTATTGGGTGAAAACTTTTAAACAATTCTCGGAAAGCGCTAGACGCGATGTAGAATATGTTGTATGTGAGGATGTAGAAACACTAGCCTGGCTAGCAAATCTAGCTGCTCTCGAGATTAGCATACCTCTCTCAAAAACAAAGTCCCAAGAAAAACCCGATTTAGTGCTTTTTGACATCGACCCGGAACCTCCGGCTAACTTGGATCATGCGGTAGACGTGGCCCTTGCACTGAAGCTGAAGCTTGACCTTCTAGGATTGAAATCCTACGTAAAGACGACAGGGAAAAAAGGTTTGCACGTTGTTTTACCCATCATTCAAAAGTACACGTTTAAACAGACTCTGGCTTTTGTTCATCAAATGGGGAAAATCCTGGCAAACGAGTCCGACCTAGTAGTTTCTGAATTTCGCCAATCGAAAGTCCCTGGAACAGTATATGTCGATTACATGCAGAATATTCGCTCTAGAACGATGATATGCCCATACAGCCTTAGAGGCCAGGAGCTGGCACCTGTCTCCACCCCTTTGGATTGGAAAGACCTTCGGAAAGGACTCAAAGCGGAGGATTTCAACATTGTCAACGTCCTGGAAAGGGAGAGTGATCCATGGGAAGGATTTTTTGAGTCCAATCAATCATTAGATTTTGAGGGTGTACTAGCAAAAGATGAGAAGGAAATGAGTGAATCTGTCTCGGAAGTAGAAGGGGCTTCAGCTCTCAGAGAATACGCCCTCAAGAGAGATTTCCAGAGGACGCATGAACCGAGGGGACGCGTGTCCAGAGGAGGCGAGCATGTTTTCGTCGTTCAAGAGCATCATGCAAGGAGTCTTCACCACGACTTCAGATTGGCTAGAGAAGGAGTCCTCAAAAGTTGGGCTGTTCCGAAGGGTGTCCCAGAAGAAGCGGGGATAAAAAGGCTAGCAATACAAACCGAAGATCACCCTCTAGACTATGCTGAATTTGAAGGAACTATCCCTGAGGGCCAGTATGGGGCTGGGATGGTAAGGATATGGGATAAGGGGACCTACAAGGTCAAGAACTGGAGAAAAGATAAGATTGAGTTCTTTTTGAAAGGAAGTAAGCTGTCGGGAATGTATGCTTTGATCAAGCTGAAAAAGACAAACATGAAATCCTATAAGCAGAATGAATGGTTGCTTTTACGGATGAAAGAGTAGAACATGGTCTTCCTCTCCTTACACTTCTATGATGTTAACCTGCCTGTGTGCGTATTCACTCAAGTAGTTGCGTGCGCGCGCAGCGTATTTCCGACGTTTATCACAGGGTCACCCTTCCTCTCGAGATTAGATGCGAGATCAGCTTTTTAAGAGTTGGCAGACGCGTGTAGAAGGTTGGCGGTGTCTCTAGAGCACTGAGATCAGCAGGAATCAAGTGCGGGTCTTGAAATATCCTACGATCTTTTTCATACAATTGAACGAACTCCGCATCTTGCTAACGTCGAAGAAGAATGTCATGTTGCAGAGTACTATGTGTTGCATCCCGAGTCTCGCGAATTTTTCTATTTGGCTTATGATCTCGTCTGGAGTTCCATGCATATAGTGATCTTCGCACATCTTACGTGGAATCTTGCTGATTGCATTCAGCACTGTTTTCTGATCATATCTGGTAGGGATGTAATCTAATAGCCCGTAGAAGTCTTCGCCCAAGGGATGCTGAATACCGTAGCGCTCGAATATTTCACTTGGCAAGGTCAGCAGATAGTTTTTTGCGAGTGGCGATTCGAGCATCCTGAGGCTTTCGCTGTGATCTTCATCTAAAACTGAGTAAGCCCATAGTGCCGGTGTTATCTCGTCTTGAGTTCTCCCCGCTTTTTTGGCGGATTCTCTGATGGTTTTCAGCCCATTCGCGTAGAAGTCGTAATCTAAAATTGCCGGTAACCAACCGTCGCCCAATCTTCCAGTTATCTCAAGCATCCTAGGCCTGTGAGCGCCTATCCAGATTGGGGGATACTTTCCTTCTCTATAGGGCTCCAAGCCTAAGACCGCGTCTTTGAGTTTCCAGAATTTTCCATCGAAATCGACTTTCTCGCGATTCTCCCAAAGCAGTCGAATTATCTTGATAGCTTCTTCTAATCTCCCTGCCGGCTTGGACCACTTAATCCCATAGGGTGTGATGTTTTCACCCTCTCCAGCACCGATTCCGAGGATCGCCCTTCCTTTCGAAATGTGATCCAACGTCAAAAAGGCCTGAGCAAGCATGGCAGGATGTCGCCTGAAGGTCTCAGTAACACTTGGCCCCAAGAGAATGTCTTTGGTATTCCATGCAGCGACCGCAAGGGTGCAAAGGGTGTCAAAAAAGACGTGGGGACTACTTTGAAAGCGAGCGAGTTCAGTAATTTCAGGAGTCCATATTGATTCGGGCACCCACCCCATCAGGTGATCTAGCCACCAAGCAGAGTCATAGCCCGCGTTTTCGATTCTTTGGACTGTACTGATGCCTTTGTCAAATGGAGGAAGGAATGCGCTCATGGTTCCGATCTTTATGTTGTCGACATCCAAAATTAATCGCCTAGTTTATAGATCAGTTACTCAGAGAACCATATATGTTCAGCGGGTACATTTGTCACTTGCTTTCTGTCCTGTTTGACTAAATGTGACCGGGTTGGGAGGTTTTCTGCCATCCTCACGCGCGCTGCGAATATTTCCTTACTCTTATTCGCTCTTGCAAGAGCTTTTCGAATTCCTTTCCACTTGGTTCTTTCAATCTTCTTTGCACTCTAGTTGGAATATTGTCGATCGTAGTGTAGCGGGTCTTGAACGACTTCTAACTCGTTGTTATCTGGGTCTAGAAAGTCTGCAACTACTCCGCCCCAAGGCATCTTGGTTGGCTTGAGGGTGAACTTTACCCCCGACGCTTTGAGCCGCTTATAAAGCACATGAATATCGTCGGTGTCGAAAACTATCCCCGTTCGCTTTTTTCTCTTATGTTTCTTGCCAGTTGCATGTAAGCCAATCTTGGCCAATGGCTCTTTTGGTCCAACCTCAACATGGTTAAACTTTCTAGCATCCAGCTTTATGGGCAAACCAAGAATGTCGTTATAGAATCGTATGGCTCGTTCCATGTTAGATACGCGAATCATAGTCAACCAAACTCGGGTTATTCTACCATTCATTTTCTTCAAGTCATAACACTCGGTGAGTGTTTAATCGATGTTCTGTTAAAAACTTGGCGTTTGACGTGCGACCATGAAGAGGGCGAGCCATTGAGGTCTTCGCTTGGCCGTCAGCCCCCATCAGCCGGCGCGCGCACGCGATCAGGCTTTCTCCTTCGTATCAAAGAATCCAATGGGGAAACTTAACACTAAGACACAATTTTTCGCTGTTTTGGAAACTCTTCGTATTCTTTGCTGTCGATTATCTCCCTCAAGTGTTGAATGAATGTCCAGACTTGCAAGTAGGTGTTGTAAAGCGGCGTTGGAGCTGATCTTATAATATTGGGGGGTCTATAATCTGGAACCACTCCTCTAGCTCTCAATGCGTCACTAATTCTTTGGGCCTCTTCATGTTCAAGTGCAACATGTCCACCTCTCCGTTGAGCCTCCCGAGGCGTTCCTATCAAGAAGTTGTAGGGATCTTCAGAGAGCATTTCATCAGCCAAATACATGAGATACGAAGTCATCTTCAGAGATTTTCTTCTTATCTCGTTTATTCCGGCGTGGAGAATTAGTTTTAATGAGCCTTCAATGGGCGCGGAACTCAAGATAGCGGGGGATGAAATCTGCCATCCTCCTGCAGTCTTGGAATGTTTAAATTCGAGGGACATGTCGAACTGTCTGTCTTTAATGTATCCAAACCAACCGGCAAGTGCGGGCTTGCGCTCAAAGTGTTTCTTGTTAAGATATAGGAACGCTGTACCTCCTGGTCCACCATTGAGGTATTTATAACTACACCAAAGTGCGAAATCTAGCCCCCATTTGTCGAAGTGGTGCTCCACGATTCCAACAGAGTGACAACAATCAAATCCTATAGGAATCCCCCTTTTGTGGGCTTCTTCTATTAGGTATCGCATATTCAAGAGCTGCCCGCTTCTGTACAACACAGAGGGGAGGAAAACCAAGGCCACTCTTTCATCCATTAGGTCAACAATCTTATTTTCATCTAAGAAGCGGCCGTTCTCGCTTGGAGCAAGGATAAGGTTTGTGTTGACATTCAATCCTCTGAGTTCTAGAGCACTCTTCAAAGCATATATATCGGAGGGAAAATCAAGCTCATCTGCAATTATCTTCTTCCTCTTTCCATCAGGTTTGAAAAACGTGTTCACGAGTGCATGTATGTTAACTGTGGTTGTACCTGTTGCGATGACTTCGTCAGGCTCTGCACCTACCAGTTTAGCACACATCGAGCCCAGGTTCTCGGCAAAATAGAACCAAGGAATTTCCGAGTCAACCCATCCCTTTATTCCGAGAGTCCTCCACTCATTCAATACACGCATAATTGAGCCCTCGGACTCCTTTGAGAGAAGACCAAGAGAATTTCCGTCCAGATAAATAGTCTCACTCGGCGTATGGAATCTTTGTCGGAACCGCGAAAGAGGATCTTCAGAGTCAAGTTTGAGGGCATACTGTGCGGTGCTTTCAAACCCATAGTCCTTCACATTACACACCACTATGCTCTCAAGATAATCTTATTCGTCAATAATACAATTGCTTTTCCAGAAAAAGCGAGACATGTGCAGAACTGCCTACCTCCAAAACAAGCGGCTTGGTGTGCTAATAAACTTCAACGAAAACAGGGTTCTCATCTTCGATGAAAAAGAACGAGCAGCAAACGGTGGAACCTCATACTTCCACTTCGGCCAAACACTTTATGCTAAGGGGTTTTAGAACCTCTTCTCCAGCAAGGTTGACAAGGACGGTTCTAGCTTCATCAATTAGGTCCCCCATCTCCAACTTAAGGTTCCGAATAAAACTGTCGTATTCAACATATGACTTATGAAACGAGAGCGTAAAAGCATCTACGCCATCTCCTTGACAACCTCCTGACATGATGACGTTTGATTGGCTCTCCAGCCAGCTCGCCCCCCTATTCCGAAGGGCTTCAACTTCATCTCTTTTACGAATCTTAGGATTAATCTTCACAAAAGTCATAGCAAATATTCCATATCCAAGCTTTATCCAATTCGGTATGATTGTATAATCGTCAATTACTGTCTTCTCCAACTTCGATCTTCTTCTAGTAACAGTAGGCTGAGATACGCCAATCTTTCTAGCCAACTGCCTATCACTTATTTTTGAGTTCTTCATCAACTCCAAGAGAATAGTGTAATCAATCTCCTTGAGATCACGCATGTTGACCCATTACCAAATGTATTATTTGATACTTTAGCTTTTGGATGCTTACGCAAAAGGCACGTTCCTATGATCACGAATGCAGAAGAGGTAGGCGCATCACGTGGAATTCGATGCACGCGCGTAGCATTTTAGGAACCTGCAGTGTTTGTTAGAGTAGGGCCCTTACTACGACACGACACAAACAATAATAATAAGACAGTTGAAATCTTTGCGAGTCATGAAGTTTTCGACTGGAAGCGGTGAGGAATCGCTCGCGTTCGGTGGGCAGGCTCTGTTAGAAGGTGTGATGATGCGCTCTCGCACTCATGTTGTGATGTGTGTCAGGCAGCCAGACAATGACATATTAACGAATGTCGAAGAGATTAACCCCCTATCTAAACGCTACAGCCCATTGGGTCTGCCCTTTATTAGAGGGATCATTTCACTGGTTGAAACTTTCTATCTGGGCATCAAGGGCATTTATTTCTCAGCAAATGCAGTATTGGAGGACGAGGAGCAGTTCACCTACAAAGAATTTGCAGTGGTATTGGTGCTAGCGCTGGTATTGGCTTCCTTCTTCTTCATTGCGCCTTTTCTTCTAACATCTTTGTTCAATCTTACTGGACTATTTTTCAATGTTGCCGAGGCGGTCATTCGCCTTTCAATATTTCTTTTATACCTATCGCTAGTGTCTAGATGGAGTGAATTCAAACGAGTCCTTCAATACCACGGCGCAGAGCATAAAACGATCAACGCCTATGAATCTGGAGCAGAATTGAAGATCGAAACTGTGCAAACGTTCTCTCGATTGCATCCGCGATGTGGAACCTCGTTTCTGTTCATAGTCATCTTTGTTAGCGTCTTGCTGTTCTCGATCATGCCTGATTTAGGATTTGTTGCCAGACTGGGATATCGAATACTGTTAATTCCAGTAATCGGAGCGATATCCTACGAACTTCTGAAGCTGAGCGACAAACACCGGAAGTCCAGAATCATTAAAATAGTGACACTGCCGGGATTGGCGGTTCAACACCTGACAACAAAGGAGCCAGAAGATGATATGGTAGAAGTTGCAGTTGCAGCGCTAGAAGAGACTAAAAAATTGTATGTTTCCTAAAAAGCTCACGCCTATGGAGAGGTTTTAAGCTACCAAGCGCCACAGTGTATCCTTAGAGGCTGCCTTGGATGAGAATTGGATTTCACGTCTCGATCAAGGATTCAATCGACAAGGCAGTGGATAGAGCCATCGCGAAAGGTTACACCACCTTCCAAATATTCACAGGCAACCCACGACAATGGACACCCAGAAAACTTGCCTCGGAGGAGGTTGAAGCCTTCGTCGAGAAAGTGAAAACCAGCGACATCGACCCTGTCTTTGCCCACATGCCATACCTCCCAAATTTAGCGTCACCCAAAGAGGGGGGATACGCGAAGTCCTGTGCGACTCTCAATGCTGAGTTGAGAAGATGCAGCATGCTGGGGATACAGAATCTCGTTACCCACCTGGGCAGCCATTTGGGAGCCGGGAAGAGAACTGGGCAAAAAAGAATCATCACAGCTATCAACCGGGCTTTCGAAGATGCGGATGAGGATGTCATCCTTCTCCTTGAAAACACCGCGGGAGGTCGAAATACTGTGGGTGATTCTTTTGAGAGCATCTGGTCGATTATGCAAGGATTGACTTATCCTGAACGAGTTGGCATATGCTTCGACACCTCCCACGCCTTCGCCGCGGGTTATGACCTTAGAACCTTCAAATCCGTAGAAGAGACTATCCAAAAGCTCGATGAAACAGTTGGGATCAAAAAGCTGAAACTTGTCCATTTGAACGACTCGAAGGGCAATCTAAACTCGCGGATCGACCGTCATGAACACATTGGTCTAGGCAAAATCGGGGAAAACGGGTTTAGAAACGTTCTAAGAAGCAGGCTAGGAAAGCTCCCTCTAATACTTGAAACTCCAAAAGACACGAGAAGGTCCGAAATCGAAAACCTCAGAAAAGTCCACGAACTAGCCTGAAGGATCTCAGGATCGGCGCGCGCAAATACTAATCTCCATAATCATAATTCGCGCGCTAGCACATTGCACGCATGTTATATATATCAGCATGTGGGGCATGTGGAGCATGTGGAACAAGAGCTACTCGAACATGTGCTTCCACCCACAAATTCGTTTTCAGTGTAGAGCTTCTCCCAGCACTCCGAGCAAACCTCGATGTTTCCCAACTTCTTGTGGTTGGCTCTCAACAGGGACAGATCCCGCCCATTCTTGCCACAAATATCACATTTTTCCATTCTGCCTAAGCCACGTTGATGCATGAGAAATTAGAATTATTAAGGTTTACTCCATGGAATGCATGCTTGGAAAATCATAGAGGAATAAATGCGTGCGCACTCCCAGAACCTCGGCGGATCATCATCTAGTCTTGGTCTCCACTTAGTATCTGACCCGCCTAATAATAGCATGCTCTCTGCAGCGCAGTATTCTTATGCAGGCATCTTTCGATTTACCAAATACTTATATTCTAATCTTTGAGCATGTTGCTTCTTCGGAAAAGTGTGACGCTGATGGGCATTGTTGATCTTCTGAAGCGGGAATTCTCGTTCATTACAGGCAATTATCGGATTCTAGTGATAAGCTGGGTTATAATGGATATTGCCATGGAAATGCCTAATCCTAACTTCCAGAAGTATGTTGTTGAGACACTTCATGGGCCAGATATGGCGCTGGGACTGATAGGGCTTGCAAACTTCTTGGCGATGGCGGCTGTAGCTTTTCCTGGTGGTTACTTGGCTGATAAGTATGGAAGACGCTGGCTCATCACTACAATGACTTTCGGTATGGCCCTGTCATGGCTCTTCTTTGCTTTAGCTCCAACATGGCATTTCATCTTACTTGGATCGATCATAAGCAGCCTCTGCTTAATTTATCAACCAGCCCTTTTTGCCCTAGTACAGGATTCCCTTCCGCCTGAACGTCGGGGTATGGGTTCTTCTATAATACAGCTTATTCATGGAACCTTCAACACTCCTGGTCCCGTGATTGCTGGTTTTCTACTTCTCCAGTTTGGATTAGGATGGAGTATGCGGATTATCTATATGCTCATGACTAGTCTTTTCTTGATCGCTGCATTGTGGCGTCTTAGACTGAAAGAGACTATGCAGAATATAAAGCCAATTCGCTTTCGATATTTTCTCTCATCATATCCAAAAGCTATAAAGGAAAGCATAACTGTTTGGAGGAAGGTTCCTCAGTCAATGCTTTGGCTTGTTATTGGACAGACTGTTGTAACCTTTGGGCTGTCACTAACCATGGTGATTAACCAAATCTATGCAATTGACATACTTGGGATAACGCTGGAACAATGGTGGGTTGTCTTCGTCCCGCTTCTATTGACAACTGTGGTTGCCTCGTTACCTATAGGAAAGTCTGTGGACAAGTTTGGGAGAAAGAAACCTCTAATCCTAGGAGTCTGCTTGTTTGGAGCTGCTCAACTGATCTTCGCGTTTGGCAGCTTTCTGACCATAGTGGTCTCCATGATTCTCTTGGGGATTGCTCAATTACTTGTGATGTCATCAGCAATGGCACTTGCCACAGATCTAATTGATCCAGTTAACAGAGGTAAAATTGTCGGCTTCAGAAACTTCATCCGCTACATTGTCATGGGAATTGGCATGTTACTTGGTAACTACCTCTTCATAGCAGGCAAAATCATGAATGTTCCCCAATTACCCTTCTACGTTGCGGCTGGACTGTTGATTCCCGATATTCTCATACTAATATTTCTTGTACACGAACCACGGCACAAAATGGGGCAATTCGAAAACAGCAGCAATCCCTAGGCTCTGGATATCATTAACCACTTTTGGCAATGAAATTCATGCCTGGATGGCTCTTTGGGATCTTCAACGTTACTTCTTTTCAAGCCTTCTGCTGACCATTACTGTGGTTTCCCAACTTGCCACGTCCTCTTCTCTTTGGTTTCTAACAGTGTTCTTAAACCTCAATATTCCCGCGCTAGGCCTGCTCTTGCTTGGCCTTGCCTCTATTACTTCTGACTCAACCTTGACTGTGTCACCGATCAGAACGGGAATCCTGAACCTTACCTTATCGATCCCTAGAAACGCCAAAACGTCAATAGGTGGATCGCCTCTTGTCCGCAATGCGAGTCCATAGGCTATGCTTAGGGTTAACAATCCGTGAGCTATTCTCTCTCCAAAAGGACTAGCTTTCATATACTCAGCGTTTGTGTGAAGCTCACTCCAGTCTCCAGACAAAGCCGCAAACATGACTATGTCGGCCTCCGTAACAGTCCTACCTGGTGAGGTGGCCCTTTCACCTACCGCAAAATCCTCGAGATGGCTCTTCTCAACGCTCAATTATAATCTCCTAAAACTCTCTTAATCTGCACATAGTTATATTTATCACCAATTGCACGCATGGTACGCACGGTTTCATACTCCTGATTCAATGCGCGCGTGTTATGTAGGCTCGTTTCGTTCAAGTGTAATGCTTTGGCATTATCATT
>JABAOH010154316.1_pt2 | contig 21978 bp, 20 predicted proteins | sample 7062181 | NCBI WGS metagenome assembly JABAOH01 (sample SAMN14538630, study PRJNA623070) | marine sediment metagenome | biome: marine biome [ENVO:00000428]; feature: marine pelagic biome [ENVO:01000023]; material: deep marine sediment [ENVO:00002113]; isolation source: pool of 5 deep marine... | reverse complement strand
GCAAATGCAGCAGAAGAGAAATTATTAATAGAGTCAAAATTTGAAGATCTTATTTCAAAATCAAAGAGCTATATAAAGAATAGAAACGAAGCTGAGTTGGCGCAGATGCTTGAGGACGCTGAAAGTCTCAAATTNNACCATGATTCTAAGAAATACTTAATTTCTCTCAAGTTAATGCTTTCTATAATTCAGAAATTCACCTGCTCACTGCAATTGATGGACAACATGAAATCCAAAAAGCCGCTGTGTGAGGAGTTCGATACAAAGCAGATGCTGGATATTCTGCTTCCACATATTAAAGTGCTAATTGAATACGAAAATTGGTCAACCAACCTCGACAAACAAAAGCTGGAGAAAGACTGTGCATTTATAGAAGCATTAGAAGAACAGCATAAAAGAGTGCTGCTTAGCTATCTGGTTGAAGATTGGCATAATATGGATGAAGTTATAAACCTTCTTAAGATTGGTGAGATTTACAAGAATATCGCTGAGAAGCTCGTAAGCCTTTCTCTGATATCAAACTATTGGGAAGAGCATTAAGGCCGGATTTATTAAAAGAGTACTGCCAACCACAGCAATTATTAATAATTAAGGATCCTCTCTACTATTTGGGGAATATTGTCATGATAGTAGGCTTTGTGTTTGAATGAGGAATTGACCCAATCTGAAAGCGCTTCGTAAAACCCCCCGTTAATTTCATTACTAACCGTTACACCCAATCCTCTAAGCGCCTCGGCATTGCACTGCTGCTCGTATTGGCGCTTCATGGGAATTACCATGAGCTTTTTCCCTAGATATAGGGTCTCGGCAGGTGTCTCAAAACCTGCATTGCATAGAAGCCCCTCACAGCTCGCAAGGCTTTTAACAAAAGTTTTATTATCCACTCTGTATACCGTCACATTATCCTCTTTAAAAGGCTCTCCTTTATAATGCTTAGAGAATATTTCCCACGGCACATCAATTTTCTTCAGAATTTCAATTAAATATTTCTCATCATATGACGGTAAATAAACAGTATAGTGCCCCCGGTTCGTCACATCTGTGTTTCTTATCTCCTCACGGATAATAGGAGTAAATATAAAGTCATCGTATTCTTCAAAATGAAGACCGATCAGGCTTGTCCCGGGAGCATACCACTTCATGACAAACTGCTGAAAACGGTTTTGGTTCTCTGGCCTGGGAATTTTGGAGGATAAAAGCGCCGCCTGATGAGAAATGCACACATATCGTTTGCCCTTTAGTCTTGAAGCCCAGGCGGTAATTGGCTCAAAATCGCTTATAACCAAATCATATTTCTCCACAGGAAGGCTGTATATATCAGAGAGAAGCTTATGGGGGCTAATGCATCTAATAGACTTCCAGTAGTCAATCCCCCCTTTTTTGCCAAACATAAATCCCAAACCGTCTAATTTATATTTCGTTTCAAACCCGAGATCAACTTCATGATGGATCCCGCTTACCAAAATATCAACGTCGGCCTCTTTGCTCAAATATCTTAAAACTTCCCTGGAGCGAGAAATATGCCCGTTCCCCGTACCCTGTATTCCAAATAGAATCTTCATAGCTAACCTTACTTCTGAATTAACATAGCACTATTACAATTTTCATTCAATCCCTAACATTCCAAATGTAAAAATTTGTACTTACTAAAGATCAATAATTATGATAAAACAATGTTAAGAATCAATTAATTCGGAGCATTTATTCTTAAAAACTGTTATCATATGAAGACTGAAAGATAATATTAAACGCAAAATTAATATATCCTTAACACTTTTTAAACAGTTTGCAGCTATTTATGATTACAAATGCCCTCGGAGAAACTTATGATAGCTAAAAAAGTAAACTCCTTAAAAAACACTTTCTCCAACTCCAGAATTATCAAGCGCGCTTACAGATGGAAATTTAGACAGTTCAAACCTAAAGTTTCTCTCTTCATAGAAAACAGAAAATTCATCATTAAAACTGTTGAAGATACATATGAACTAGAGAAGGCATTGAATTTGAGATACGAAGTGTTCTATAAAGAAGCTCTTAACAAAAACAGTTTAATTCGTATCGATGCAGACAAGTTCGATCTCATATGCGACCACTTAATAATAATCGACAAAGATATCGATTCTGTGATCGGCACATACAGATTAATTTCATCAACTTTTTCTGATAAGTATTATTCCGAGACAGAATTCTCAATGGACAATATTAAAGATGCAAGCGGAATAAAACTTGAGTTAGGCAGGGCATGTGTTGATCACAAGTATAGAAATGGAATGGCCATAGCACTCCTTTGGAAAGGCGTATCTGAATACATGAAAATGGTTGAGGCTAGGTATCTCTTTGGATGCTCCAGTATAAACACTACTAATGTTGTTGAAGTAAGCCTGATATATAAATATATAAAAGAGCTGCATCTATCTTCTGATGAATACAGAGTATTTCCAAAACCCAAATATAAGGTAAAAGAACTTGATTACTATTTGCATGCCTTTGATAAGTTCAACATAAACATTGAAGCAATAGCAGATTTTATTCCCCCTCTTCTTAAGGGCTATTTTAAAGCGGGATCAGTAATATGCGGCGAGCCTGCTCTGGATAAGAAATTCAAATGCGCAGACTTTTTTACTGTTTTAGATCTAGATACGATAAGCAGCTCTTTTGATAAAAAATACAAATCCACAAATGCTTAGAGCGATGGACAATGTGCTCTAGGCAATTTTGAGAACCGTGACTGATTCTATATGAAAAGTCTGCGGAAACATATCAAACGGGCGCACCTTGTCAATTTTGTAGCCTAAGCCAGCTAATATTTTAAGGTCTCGTGCAAGAGTGGCAGGATCGCAGGAGATATATATTATTTTCTCAGGACCAAGATCAACCAGGCCGTCTAATATTTCTTTTGCCCCCTCCCTTGGGGGATCTAAAACCACAAGATCAAAGCTCTCGTTCTGATCACATAGAATCTGAGTTGCGTCCTCACAAGCGGCATTCTGAAATACTATATTTTCTATTGAGTTGAGTTTTGCATTTTCTCTTGCGAGCTTAACAGAATTATTACTTATCTCTACGCCGAGAACTTCTTTTGAGTTGCGCGCAAGCGGTAAGGAAAAGTTTCCTATGCCGGAATATAGATCAAGCACGCTCTCACTTCCGGTTAGCTCTGCGAAATTGAGAACGCATTCTATCATGAGCTCATTTACTGGGGAATTGACTTGAGTAAACGCTGATGGGGTTGTCAAAAACCTGGCTCCTAAGATCCCTAGCTCAAACCCCGTCTCGCCCGCTCCGCTGATTGAGCAGTTCTCGGTTTCCGGATGTCTTTTTAGGTGCTTAAGAAGTGTCTTGAGATTGCTTCCTTTTCTGCGGTCTTTTGGCACAAGTGTAAGCTGAGAGCGAGTGCCGTTTGAGGAGATGTGAATCTTCTCAAGCGGGTAATGCGGATCGCTAAGAGAAGAGAGTATGTCAACCATTCTCTTGATGGTGGCATCAACTATTTCATCTGAGACTGGGCATGAGTCAACTGCGACTTTTCTATTACTGCCCTTCTGGTTATATCCCACATGCCACGAGCCCTTATAAAACCAAGCAGAAAGTGTCACCTTGTTTCTAAATCCGAACTCTTTGGATGACGGGACTATCGGATCAATTGGAGTATCGTAGAACCCTCCCAGTCTGCCGAGTGTTTCTTTTAATACATGCTCCTTTTCTCTGAGCTGGGCCTGATAGCTCAAGTTTTGAAGCTGACACCCGCCGCACAACTCAAACACGGGGCACTTCGGAGCAATCCTGTCCGGAGAAGGCTTTATAATCTCGGTAATTACTGCCTCAGCGTAGCTACCTTTGTCTTTTATGACATTCACTTCGAGCACATCACTTGGAAGCCCTCCGTGGACAAAGTACACCTTGCCGTCCTTCCTTGCTATCCCAGAGCCTCCAAAAGCTATGCTGTCTATTTCTAATTGCAAATCTGTGTCCTCAAATCAGTATATGAACATCGCATCCCCGTAGCTCAGGAACCTGTAATTTGTCTCCTTCGCTTCCTCATATGCATTAAATATATACTCTCTTTCTGAAAAAGCTGATACAAGCATTAGGAGAGTCGATCGGGGAAGATGAAAATTGGTGATCAGGGCATCTACCACATTAAATTTAAATCCCGGAGTAATAAACAGATCCGTTTGTCCTGTCTGAGCAATAACTTCGCCTTTGTTGTTGACTGATGACTCAAGAGTCCTTACCACTGTTGTTCCAACAGCCACAACACGCCTGCCTTCGGATTTAGCTTTATTAATCGCCTCTGCAGTGCTGCTTCCGACTTCTCTGTACTCAGCATGCATTATGTGATCGTCTATGTTCTTTGTTTTAACAGGCTTAAAAGTACCGATACCGACATGGAGGGTTACATATTCTATTTCAATAGAACGTGCCTTAATTTCCTCAAGCAGCTCAGTTGTAAAATGAAGCCCAGCGGTCGGCGCCGCAATGGCACCACTATGTTCAGCATATACAGTCTGATATGTGGTCTTATCAGAGTCCTTGGGCCTGCGGTCTATATATGGAGGAAGAGGCATCTTGCCATGGGCATTAATATAATCATCGACCGGCTCTTCAAAGTCGATCTCCCACTTCTGCTCGTCTCCCTTAAGCAATCTCCCGGTAATGCCGCTTTCAAAGAGTATTTCTTCACTATTCTTCGGATTTCTCACAAGACACTCCCAAGTGGTTTCCGAGCGCCTTTGTACAAGCAATATCTCAATCTGCGCACCTGTTTTTCTCCTGCCGTACAGCCTTGCAGGAATAACCTTGGTGTTATTTAGGACGAGAACATCCCCTGCGCTTAATAAGCTGGGCAGCTCATAAAAGCGGTGGTGGTCTACCTCGCCGGTTCTCTTATTTAAAAGAAGTAATTTGGAATTCTGCCTCGCGGTCTGCGGATAATACGCAATTAGCTCATGCGGCAACTCATAGTCAAAATCTGATGCTTTCATTGGGACTAAAATTCTATCCTTTTTTACCTAGGAGCTTTTGAACAGAGAGCCTTAGGGCGTTTAGTTTAATAAAACCTGTTGCATCGGCCTGATTGTAGATGCTGTCTTCTTCAAAAGTAGCCAGGTCTTCCTGATATAGAGAATAAGGCGAGCGCCTTCCTGCAACAATTATATTGCCCTTGTATATCTTGAGTTTAACGGTACCCGTTACGTTTTTCTGAGACTCTTCAACTGCCGCACTCAGCATATCCATCTCTGGAGAGTACCAGAACCCGTAATAAATCAGCTCTGCGATCTTGGGAATAAGCGAATCCCTTAGATGCATCACTTCCCGGTCCATTGTGAGTGATTCAAGCGCCCTGTGCGCAGTATGCAGTATTGTGCCCCCGGGGGTTTCATAAACACCCCTTGATTTCATCCCCACGAAACGGTTTTCAACCAAATCCACTCGCCCGACACCGTTTGCTCCGCCGATTTTGTTGAGTGTATCCAGCAGACCTGATGGCTTTAGCTTCTTTCCGTCTACTTTTACAGGCACGCCCTTTTCAAAATCAATATCTATGTATTGCGCCTCATCAGGAGCACTCTCCGGAGACACGGTCATCTCAAACATATTCTCCGGAGGCTCGTTCCACGGGTCCTCCAATATGCCTCCCTCATAGCTTATGTGCAGAAGATTCCTATCGCAGCTATAAGGTTTTTCTTGTGTCACAGGAACCGGTATCCCGTTTTTCTTTGCATATTCTATTAGTGCTGTCCTTGAGTTCAAATCCCACTCGCGCCAAGGAGCTATGACCTTAATATCGGGATCGAGAGCATAATATGTGAGCTCAAAGCGGACCTGATCGTTGCCCTTGCCGGTAGATCCGTGAGATACGGCAAACGCTTTTTCCTCCTGCGCAATCTCTATCTGCCTTTTAGCGATGAGCGGGCGGGCAAGAGAGGTGCCCAAAAGATATACTCCCTCATATATTGCGTTTGCTTTAATCGCCGGGAAGACAAAATCGGATACAAACTCCTCAGTTAAATCTTCTATATAGACCTTGCTTGCCCCTGTAGCTATTGCCTTTTCCCTTACTTCGTCTAAATCCTCGCCTTGTCCGACGTCTGCAACATACGCAATGATCTCTGCATCGTACTTTTCTGCAAGCCATTTCAGTATCACAGATGTGTCAAGACCACCAGAGTAGGCAAGAACTATCTTGTTTTTTTCACTCATTTACAAATACTCCTCCGAAAACAAATACGCATCACTTTTACATTGTATGGAAAATAAAATTTAGAAAAACAGGAAATTCTAATTAAAAATATGAACTTTTTAAGGCTGTGCCTGTTCCCCTTCACCTTCAGTCGGCGGTCTTACGTCATGCAGGTAGAATTTTACATTGTTCTCATCATAAAACTTCTCAAGTGTGTAGCCTATATACTCTATTTTTTCCAAATCATCACCCATATAGGATGCTTTTTTTACCTCATCAGACAATTTAACCTCAATAGGTATCTCTTTAGTCGGGCTGTCGTTGGCTATAAAAATTATTCTGAAATCTTTATGATGCTCTAGGTTATTTGGAACAACAAAACCCACTGCCATTTTCACATCTATAACTTCAAAAACCAAGATTTTGACCGATGTGATACCCATTCCCTCTCTGCCGCCGTCGACACTGAATACATATCCGTAAAAATTCACTGCTTTGCCGCTATCATTAAAGGAATTGAGCTGCCAGTAGTCTTCCGCATCCACCATACACAATATTTGAAGCATTTTTGTCTTATCCATTTCGACCCTCAACTGTTCAAATTTTGATACATTATACCTTGTAAGACAAATATTAACACCACTGGGCGCTCTATGGGCTCAGCGCTATAAAACTAAGCTGCGTATTAACCCCTTTGCCCTCCCTCCTGTAGGAATAGAAATTATGGTTACATTTTGTGCAAATATCAATTACTTCAATATCACTAACCCCAGCGGATTTTAAGGCTATTTCATTTGCTATAGTAAGATCAAGCATATATTTCGAGTCGCCCGATTCAAATAGATACAAGTTAGAGTCAGGGAACTGTTCTTTAAACTGCAATGCAACATCCTCACCGATCTCGTAGCAGCAATTTGATATTGAAGGACCAATAGCAGAAGTCAGTTGCGATGAATTAATTCCATACTCCGATTTAATTGTATTTATAGTGTTCTGTACAATTTCAAACAACGTGCCGCGCCAGCCGGCATGTATTGCTGCAACTACTGTGTTTGCTTGATCAGTTAATAGTATCGGCACACAGTCAGCAGTCCTTATTCCAATCCCGACTCCCCTCAACCTGGTAACCAGAGCGTCTCCCTCGGTTAGATCATTATGTGCATCCGCGTCATCCAATATTATTACATCCCCGCTGTGCATCTGCTTTAGCTGCGCTATCCTGCTTAAATTACTGTATTTTTCTATAAGGCTTGAATCCCCTCCGGCTTCTCTATCTGAAAACCCGTGAACTATGCCTTCAATCGCATCTAATTTTTCGGACTTATGAAAATTCATAGCTATAAATCCCCGGTATTCTCAAGATATTTAAGAGCGCGCCCCATATCGTCCGGAACAGGTGCTTCAAATTCGACCCATTTTTCGTCCACCGGGTGCATAAACCCTATTTTGGAGGCATGAAGCGCCTGACGCCCTATCTCTTTCTCGGCTTTAGCCAGAGCTGCATCCCTTTGTTTTTTGTGACCATAAACCTTGTCAGCCAAAATGGGAAAGCCGTTCTCAGAGAAGTGTACCCTTATCTGGTGAGTTCTTCCTGTTTTCGGCTCTGCCTCGACAAAGGTGGAAGATTTAAGTCTTTTTAGCACATTCCACAAGGTAAGAGATTCCCTGCCGGCTCTGGATTTTGAAGACATTTTAACTCTGTTTACTGGGTCCCTTCCGATTTGGGAGGAAAATGAGCCTGAGTCCTCCTTAATAATCCCTTGTACTATCGCCAAGTAGCGTTTTTTAACTGTTCTTGATTTAAACTGGCTTACAAGCGAATTATGGGCTAGGTCATTTTTTGCAGCCACTATGACCCCCGAGGTGTCTTTATCCAGCCTGTGCACGATACCGGGGCGAATCTTGCCTCCAATTCCAGAGAGATCCTTGCACTTATACAAAAGGGCATTCACCAATGTGCCCTTCCGCACTCCAGCTCCGGGATGGACCACCATCCCAGCAGGTTTATTAACTACAATAATAGACGAGTCTTCATAGATAACTTCGATATCTATATCTTCAGGCTCTGCATCAATAGATACCGGCGCTGGCAGATTCACGCTGACTATCTCGCCCTTATCAAACTTTCTGGAAGGTTTAATCGGCCGCCCCTTAACTAATACGCAATTATCATCTATAAGCTTCTTTATCTGGGAGCGGGAATGGTCCGATAGAAAATGGGCAAGCACAACATCCGCCCGTTTTCCCGAAAACTCCTCCGTAACTTCAAATATCTCTTCTCTTTCTTTACCGGTCATATCTACAAGCTTCTTTTAACAGTAATTTTGTTGCTTCTAATAAGTTTCGATGCACTTCCCTGGTTAACAGATATTTCTAAATACCCTGAGCTTCCTATAATCGCAAGGAGCTCCCCTTTGGCAAGGTCTTGATAAGAGGTGGCAACGGTGTCAATGACATAGTCGCCGATGATTATTTGAGATACCTTTCCAATCATCTCACCAGGAATATTAGTAATAAGATTCCCAAAAGAATCCTCATGTATAACCTCGCCCACAATTTCGTTATCGAGAACCTGAGGATCCCTAAAACTCAATATCTTAGGCGAAGATAGCGTCTCTCCAAATTCCTGAATGTCTGCTCCCCGTGATATGTGGGCAGCAGCCGGGGCAAATATATCCCTTCCATGAAAAGTGCTGCTAATGTCTTTGAGCATAAAACTTGGATTAGATATTTCATATACAGAGCAATCTTGCTCTAAAATAGTCGAGAAAACCCCATTGTCAGGGCCAACAAAGATACCATAGTCGGACTCTATTGCTATAGGTTTTCTCTCGCTGCCCACGCCGGGGTCTACTACAACGACATGGATTGAGTCCTTTGGAAAATATCTGTAGAAATTCGACACCAAGAGAGCTGCTCTTACGATATCGTACTTGGGTATTTCATGGCTGACATCAACTATGACGGCACCGTTATTTATCCCTAGAATAACTCCCTTCATTGAGCCCACATAATGATCGGCCAGGCCGAAATCTGTGGTTAGTGTAATTATTCGTCTCACCAAAGTTGCCCTTTAATTACTGTAGTGATAAAGTGGTTACAGTTTAAAATAACTCAAATAAGTGTGATTGAAAAATGAAACTCACAATTTTAGGATCAGGAACCTGTTTACCGAATTCGGATAGAGGACCATCGGGATACCTCATACAGACTGCAGACTCCAAAATTCTGCTCGATTGTGGAAGCGGAACTACCTGGAAACTCGAGAAGATAGGTGTTAACTACATGCAGATCGATCACATATTCTTCTCACATATCCATCCCGATCACACCGGCGACCTTGTGACTTTTTTGTTCGCAACTAGGTACAATCACCGCAGTAAGAGAGAAAAGCCGCTGCACATCTGGGGAGGAGAGGGCTTTATTAAGTTCTTTGATGCCCTGAGGGGAGCATACGGCCAATGGATTGTTCCGCAGGGTCTCTGCATTGAGGAGATTATAGGCGGCTCCGAGAGCTTTGATGATTTTAATATACTCACTGCAAAAGTTCCTCACATTGACGGCAGCTTGGCCTACAAAGTTACATCAGATAAAAAAACTCTTGTATATTCAGGGGATACGGACTATTCAGAATCACTAATCAATCTTGCTGCTAAATGTGATCTCTTGGTTATCGAATGCGCCTTGGCTAAAGATGAATATACAAGAAAAGGCCACCTAACCCCTTCTGAAGTCATAAAAATTGTACATGAAGCTAAACCGAAAAAAGTTGTCGTGACTCACCTCTATGCCGAATGTGATAAAGAAAATGTTGTTGAGAGAATAAGAAGCAATGTAGACTCAGAAGTAATCGAAGCTAGGGATTTCCTAGAACTAGAGATATAATAAAAAAACCGAATTTATAACTTAGGAGGAAATATTATGGAACTGTTAGAAGCAATTGGAACGAGAAGAAGCATCAGGTTTTTCAAGCCGTGGCAGGACGTGGAGGACTGGAAAATCCAAAGGATGCTCCAAGCGGCAAGATATGCATCCTGCCAGGGAAACTGCGGCTCCACTGAGGTAATAGTGATAGATAAGAAGAACTATCCCAAGGAAAAATTTGAACAAATTATAGAATGCGCCTCGCCGTTTAATGAGCACCCGCTCCGTCAGGCCCCAATAGTATTTGCGTGGCTTATCAACATGGACGCATGGTATAAAGAGCTGGTAGAGTCATTCTCTGTGCTCTTTCCTGCAAGAGCTGTTACCGCTGCATACGGCTGGACCTATAAAATTCTAACTGAATCCACTTATCCGAGGCTCATGAGCTTCCCCAGAGAAAGGGCTGAAGATCTGCTCAGGATAGAAGCAGGACAGGCTATTGCTCACTCACTGCTTGCGGCTACAGAGCTCGGACTTGGGGCATGCCTTTTAGCCACAGGGAGGAAGCCTGCAGAATTCCCAAAAGTACTAGGCACCCCGGATAATATTGTCCCTATATGGCTAATGGCTGTGGGCTATGCGGCCGAGACTCCCGGACAAAGACCTAGAAAGAGGTTTGATAAGCTCTATCACTATAATGAATACGGCAATCCTTTGAAGCAGGATGATGAAGTTAAAGAGCAGCTTAAAGAAGAGAATATGATTCAGCCTATGGCTCCGCTTCCCGGAAGAGACGAAGAGCTTAAGTACCTGTGCAAGATGTTTGGGCTCGACGAAGGCATGCCCGATATGCCCAAGGAGAAAATTAAGGCTCTATATCAGGAAGATTCCATTTACTACGGCGAGGTTCCGGAGGGTCTTGAAGAAAAAGGGGTTTAATTTAATTTAAAAAAGTGGGGGGTGAAAGAGTCTGATTTAGATTCTTTCGCCTGGTTTTATATCAAGCAACAGTTATATCTTTATCCAGATAAACATTCTGCACTGCGTTTAAGATTTCAACCCCGTCTTTCATAGATTTCTGGAATGATTTGCGTCCGGTAATAAGACCCATACCGCCAGCCCGCTTGTTAATAACCGCGGTTCTTACAGCCTGCAGCAGATCGTCATCCTCACTGCCGGTTGATGCCCCGCCCGAGTTAATAAGCCCGGCTCTTCCCATATAGCAGTTTATAACCTGATAACGCGTAAGATCTATTGGGTGGTCCGTGGTTAGCTTTGAATACACTCTGGGGTCAGTCTTCCCGAAATCAAGAGCGGTAAAACCCCCGTTATTCTCGGGCAGCTTCTGTTTTATAATATCTGCCTCAATTGTAACACCCAGGTGGTTTGCCTGACCTGTTAGATCTGCGGCTAAGTGATAGTCGGCTTCTTTTGTTTTAAAAGCTGCGTTCCTTAGATAGCACCATAGTATAGTTACAAGCCCTAGAGAGTGGGCATATCTGAATGCCTCTGTGATTTCCTGCAGCTGACGGTGGCTCCCTTCAGAGCCAAAGTAAATGGTGGCTCCTACAGATACTGCGCCCATCTCAAAAGCCTGATCCACGTTTGCAAACAGAATCTGGTCATAGGTGTTTGGATATGAAAGAAATTCGTTATGGTTGATTTTTACGATAAATGGAATTTTATGAGCATACTTTCTCGATACGGCCCCTAGAACTCCAAGAGTAGATGCTACACCGTTACACCCGCCTTCAATTGCAAGCTTCACTATGTTCTCAGGGTCAAAGTACATTGGGTTTGGAGCAAACGATGCGCCTGCCGAATGCTCAATTCCCTGATCCACAGGAAGTATAGATAAATATCCTGTTCCGGCTAGACGTCCTGTATTAAATAGAAGCTCCATATTTCTGAGCACAGAGTTAGGGCGGTCTGTAGAAATAAAAATATCGTCAACAAAAGAAGGACCCGGTAAATGCAGCTGTTTCTTAGAGACTGTCTTACACTTATGATTCAGAAGATAGTCAGCCTCTTTGCCTAATATTTTAACAGTTGAGTCAATTCCGTCTTTTGTCTTGGCCATAGCTTTATCTCACTCCTTCTTTTAGTAATTCTATATTATTTTGTCATAAAAATACTCGAAATTTAAGTACTTACCCTAAGAACAAAAACAGTGAGCTCAAACTATACGGAAAATAGAAATTACTAATTTGCTGCTAATGAAATATCTTTTTCTTTTTCATCAAGAACAGATATACCCGGAAGATCTCCGCCGCCAAGGAATTCTAATAAAGCCCCTCCTCCGGTGGAGATATGTGTAATCTCAGAATCAAGAACCTCGGCCTCGCGTATTGCAGCAATAGTTTCACCGCCGCCTACAACCGTGCTCGCACCCCTCCAGGTAGCAAGCGCAACAGCGCGAGCTACTTGAGTTGTCCCTGCTGAAAAATCCCCTACCTCATAAACACCCATCGGGCCGCCCCAAAAAATAGAGCCTGTTCCTCGTATCTGATGGGCATATAGGGCTGCTGTTTTAGGACCAATGTCAAAACCTTGCAAGTCATCAGGAATATTGTTATCCATAACCATACAGTTTTTTCTTCTCTCGAAACTGCCTGCAACCACATGGTCTACTGGAAGAAATATCTTATCTCCATATTTTTCAAGAGACTCTTTTGCCCAATCCAGCATATCGTTCTCGACTATTGAGTTGCCAATACCGGTTCCCTTTGCTTTTAAGAAGGTGTACGCAACCCCTCCTCCTAAAAGAACTTTATCCGCCTTGTCAATTAAGCTCTTTAGGGCATGGATTTTGTCTTTTATTTTTCCTCCGCCAACAATTACTATAAACGGGCGTTCGGGATTTTCACGAATCCTAGTGAGAAACTTGAGCTCCCTGCTAACTAAGAATCCGGCTAACCTGTGGTCAAACTCAAGTGCCATACCGTATGTGGATGCATGTTTTCTATGTGAAGTGCCAAAAGCGTCATTTACATATATATCGGCAAATGATGCTAATTCCTTAGCAAACTCAGGATCGTTATCGGTCTCTTCCTTATGGAACCTCAAATTCTCAAGCAGCATCACCTCTCCGTCACCCAAGCCGTTTACTGCTTCTTTAGCTTCATCCCCAATCACACTGCCCGTGAAAATTACTGATTTCCCCAGGAGCTCTGAAAGCCTGGCTTGTATGGGTTTTAAGGAAAGATCAGGGATTGATATCCCCTTAGGTCTTCCCAGGTGTGTGCCGATAATTACTTTGGCTTTTCTCTCTATTAGATAGTCGATTGTGGGTATAGCTCTTCTGATTCGGTAATCTTCACTGATTTTGCCGTCCCTGATAGGGACATTGAAATCAACTCTTACAAATACTCGTTTCCCTTCGAATTCTGAATCGGGCAGATCAGAAATTACCAGCTTGCTCATTAAGCTCTAGCCCCCACATACTCAATCAAGTCTACTACTCTTGATGAGTAACCGTATTCATTATCATACCATCCGATTACTTTAACAAGATTGCCTTCAACAACCGAGGTAAGAGGAGCATCGAAAATAGCGGAATGCGGATCACCGATAAAGTCGGAGGATACGAGCTCTTCGTCACTATATCTCAAATAGCCTTTAAGCTCTCCACCAGCGGCTTCTTTAAACTTTTCATTCACTTCTTCCNNTCTACTTCAACTGAAAAATCTACAACTGACACGTCCGCAGTAGGAACCCTCATAGCAACAGCGCTGATTTTCCCTTCGAGCTCGGGGAAAATAAGTTTTATGGCATTAGCCGCCCCCGTGCTTGTCGGTATTATAGACAATGCAGCCGCTCTTGCTCTCCTTAGGTCTTTATGCGGCGCATCGAGTATCTGCTGATCATTTGTATAAGAATGCACAGTTGTCATCTGACCTTTTTTTATACCGAAGTTTTCATGAATAACCTTAACAATCATTGAGAAACAGTTAGTAGTACATGACGCGTTTGATATTACGTTATGATTCGCGCTGTCGTACTCGGCTTCATTTGCACCAAGTACGGCAGTAAAATCGATCTCTCCTTTTGCCGGAGCAGTTATAAGCACTTTTTTAACAGTATCTCCTAGATGGGCTGAGACTTGCTCCTTGCTTCTGAATACGCCGCTTGCCTCAACAACCAGCTCGGCTCCGACTGCATCCCATGGTATATCTGCCGGATTTCTCTCAGAAAACACTCTAATAGGTTTACCGTCTATAATCATATGACCGTTTTCAGATTTGACCTCTCCCCTATACGGTCCGAAAATCGAATCGTATTTAAAAAGATGTGTGAGAGTTTTGGAGTCGGAAATATCATTAATCCCTACAAATTCTAAACCTTCTCTCTCGAGCCCTATACGAAGAACATTCCTTCCGATTCTTCCGAATCCGTTAATTCCGACCTTAATTGACATTGATAAATTCCTCCGAGAAAAGCTACCCTAACATAGCCTTAAGTCATTTTCTTTACTTCTAAATCTTTGCTTTTAAAAATTACCTTTCTCAGCAAACGGAGTCAAGAATTTGAGCTTAAAATAACGGTTAAAATACGAGGAATACTATGAAATTACCTAATACAATTTGAGATTAGACTTGTATTTAGGAATTTTCCCTGATATTTTCAACTTCCATGGAAAAGAAAAAGGTAGCAGTGCTTGGAGCAAGCGGCTATACGGGAAGCGAACTTATTAGGTTTTTGCTTACCCATCCAAATGTGGAGATTACCCACTTAACGGCTGAAAAACATGCAGGCCGCATGATTTCGGATGTATTTCCGCATTTTGGCGGTTTTCTTGATCTAGAACTCAAGCCGCTTAGGCCCAAATCCATACCTAAAAATATTGATGTTATCTTTGCAGCACTCCCCCATGGCACCTCCGCAGCTGTTATAGAACAGTTGTACGACAGGGATGTAAAGATAATAGATTTAGGGGCTGATTTTAGGATTAGCAGCAAAAATTACAAAAAATGGTACGGCCAGCATCCATGCCCAGCGTTAATTAAAAAAGCAGTATACGGAATAGTTGAGCTTAACCGGGAGAAGATTAAAAAAGCAAAACTAGTAGCTAACCCCGGCTGCTACCCCACCTCATCTATACTCGGACTTGCTCCCGCGGTTAAACACAAGTTAGCTGATGAGAGCTCAATAATAATAGATTCCAAATCCGGAGTTTCCGGCGCCGGACGCTCACCATCGCTCGATTATCATTTCTCAGAGGTAAATGAGGGCGTCAAAGCCTACAAGGTGGGAGATCACCGCCATATGCCCGAGATTGAAGAGGCACTGTCAAATTATTCGGGACTAAACGTAAATGTTTCTTTTACTCCTCATTTAATACCGATGGACAGGGGAATTCTATCGACCATCTATGTGAATCTAAAGAAAAAACTTACTACTAAAAAACTGATCAATATATACAAGGAGCACTACAAGAGGGAAAAATTCGTCAGGATCTCAGAAGAGATGAGCTATCCCTCAACAAATCAGGTTCGAGGCTCTAACTTCTGTGATATAGGGATAAAGGTCAACAGCTCCGGCACTAGGGCCGTGATTGTATCTGTTATCGACAACTTGGTAAAGGGTGCTTCGGGTCAAGCGGTGCAGAATATGAATCTTATGCTCGGTTATGATGAACTCACGGGCATAGATGCAACACCTGTTTTCCCTTAGGAAAGATATTTACTTAACACCCCTTATCCTATCTACAATCTTGGGAAATAGTTCAGAGACATAGTCGATATCCTTATCACTAGTAAACCTGCCTAAGCTAATCCGCACAGATGATGCCGCCTCTTGCTTAGAGAGACCCATTGCAGAGAGCACGTGTGAGGGGTCGATTGCTCCCTCGGAGCAAGCCGATCCCGTGGATACTGCCACACCCTCTATATCCAGATTCATTGCAAGTGAGTCGCCCTGAACCCCGTCAATGCTCAAATTAAGTGTGTTCCACAACATAGATTCTAGTGACCCGTTCAACTTAACGCCGCCTATGCTGCCGGAAATATTGTCTAACATCCTATCCCTAAGCGCCCGAAGCCTTGACTCGTCCTCACTCATCTCATTTTGGGCTATTGCACTCGCAGCCCCTAATCCCACTATGCCGGCTACATTCTCCGTACCTGAGCGCCTCCCCCTCTCCTGCCCTCCTCCGTGAATTAAAGGAGCTAGCGTTACTTGCTGAGAAAAAGAGTCTCTTATGATAAGCGCACCTACAGATTTCGGGCCATAGAACTTATGCGCAGAGATAGAGACCAAATCCGCGGGTATTTTCTCAAGGTCCACCCATATTTTCCCCGCTGCCTGTACCGCATCTGTGTGGAAGGCAACACCTTTTTCCTTAACAATATCGGCAATTTCCTCTATGGGAGAAATCACGCCTGTCTCATTGTTTGCGTATATGCAGGAGACGAGAACTGTCTCATCTGTGATACTGTCTCTGAGTTCATCAAGATCAATGATCCCGTCATCATTTACTCCCAAGTAAGTTGCCTGAAAACCCTGTTTCTCAAGGTAGTGAAATGTCTCAAGCACGCACTCATGCTCCACCTTTGTCGTTATAAGGTGAGTTCCTTTTTCCTTCAATGCAGCTGCCGTGCCTTTGATTGCGAAGTTTGCTCCCTCACTGCCGCCCGAGGTAAACATTACCTCTCTTGGGCTTACTGAGAGCAGCCCGGAAACCTGCTCTCTGGCTTTATCAAGAGCTTCCTTTCCCTTTCTTCCAAAAGAGTGAATACTGGATGGGTTTCCAAAGTGCTCCGATAAGTATGGCATCATAGCCTCTAGTACTCTCGGATCAATAGGGGTGGTTGCGTTATAGTCCAGATATATGTTGTTCATCTAATTCGACTCTGAGAGAAAATTATACTCATCATTTACGATCGAGATAAATTCCGTAGCCAATTTTGATAATTTTCTATCCTTATGCCAGGCAGCAACTACTGTTCTGAAGGGAGATTGCCCTTTAATCTCTCTATATTCACAGCTGTTTGATGTGTCTGTCATAACCAGCATTTTTGGAACCATCGAAATACCGTTTCCAAACGATACACATTGCTGAATCGTAGATAAATTCCAAGTGCGGCATATTACGTCGGGGTTTATCTGCTTCTCATAACAAAAACTCTTTACCTGCTCGCCCAGACAATGCTCTTCCTCCAACGCTATAAAAGGAATGGATTTCAGATCATCAATTTTTATATTTTTTGACTTAGTTAGCGGATGTTCGGGCGATAATGCAAGAACCAAAGGATCATCAAAGAGCGGTTTGTACTGTATAAGAGGATCCTCTATTGGAAGACTCATGATGGCCAGATCAATTTCCAAATTTATCAGGCTTTTTATAAGCCTTTCCGTAAGATTTTCGTTTATTTTTATTCGGGACATAGGAAATAACTTATGGTATTTATCCAGCGATCCGGGCAAAAGATAGGGAGCTATTGTAGGTATTAAGCCAACTGATAATGTGCCGGAGCCGGAATCTATATCCTCATGAATAGCAGATTTAATATTTCCTGCCTCTTTAAGAATAAGCTTAGCTCTCGGTAAAAGCGCTTTTCCCGCCTCTGTCAGAACTATTTTTCTGCTAAGCCTCTCAAAGAGCTCCTGACCTAATTCATGCTCAAGCTTAATGATTTGCTGGCTCAACGATGGCTGTGCCACATAACATCTTTTGGCCGCCTTGCTAAAGCCTCCGGTCTCCGCAACCGCCACAAAATATCGTAATTGATGAAGTTCCATGATCGCAACCCAAACTATAGGTAAAAACTATAGAATACATAGAAAATTAATATTAGACAACTATAATTAAAAGGGTTTATTATATAGTTGTCTGGGGTAATAATCACATAATTTAACACAATGGAGGCAAAAGAATGGCTAAGGAAAATATAAGTACCAACGGTAACGGCAAGTGCCCATTTATGCATGGAGAGCTAAAGCATTCAGCAGGGGGAGGCACTTCAAATAGAGACTGGTGGCCGAATATGTTGAAGTTAAGCATACTCCGCCAAAACTCCTCTCTGTCCAATCCAATGAGTAAGGAATTCAAGTATGCAGAGGAGTTTAAATCATTAGATCTAGGTGCAGTGAAGAAAGATATATTCGAGCTTATGACCACATCACAGGACTGGTGGCCGGCTGACTTCGGTCACTACGGACCGCTGTTTATCCGTATGGCGTGGCACAGCGCAGGCACCTACCGCATTGCGGACGGCAGGGGCGGAGGGGGCTCAGGCACACAGCGCTTTGCGCCGCTCAACAGCTGGCCTGATAATGCTAATCTAGATAAAGCTCGCCTTCTGCTTTGGCCGGTCAAACAAAAATACGGAAAGAAAATCTCTTGGGCCGACCTGCTGATCCTGGCCGGCAACTGCGCGCTTGAGTCAATGGGTTTTAAAACATTTGGCTTTGGCGGAGGACGCGAAGACGTGTGGGAGCCTGAGGAAGACATCTACTGGGGCTCTGAGGCAGAGTGGCTTGGAGATAAGCGCTACAGCGGAGACAGGGATCTTGAGAATCCCCTTGGTGCCGTTCAGATGGGTCTTATATATGTTAACCCCGAGGGCCCAAACGGAAATCCTGACCCCGTGGCAGCAGCCCGGGACATAAGAGAGACCTTTGGACGTATGGCTATGAATGACGAGGAAACTGTTGCACTTATCGCTGGTGGACACACATTCGGGAAAACCCACGGAGCAGCCAATCCGGACGAGTATGTAGGCCCAGAGCCAGCGGCCGCAGGTCTTGAAGAGCAAGGGCTTGGCTGGAAGAACACTTACGGCACAGGCAATGCTGACGATACGATTACAAGCGGACTTGAAGGCACATGGACAACAACACCAACCAAATGGAGCAACAATTACTTTGAAAATCTCTTTGGATTTGAGTGGGAACTAACTAAGAGCCCGGCCGGCGCTAATCAGTGGAAACCCGTGAACGGAGAAGGTGAAGGCACTGTGCCTGACGCTCACGACCCGGAGAAAACACATGCACCGTTTATGCTTACAACTGACCTAACCATGCGGATGGATCCAATTTATGAGCCTATTTCAAGNNAGTTTGCAGACGCTTTTGCAAGGGCGTGGTTCAAGCTTACGCACCGCGATATGGGCCCGCGCTCACGTTATCTAGGCCCCGAGGTTCCTGAAGAGGAGCTGATCTGGCAAGACCCTATACCATCAGTTACTCATGAGCTAATTGACGAAAGCGACATTGCTTCCCTCAAAGCAGATATACTCGCCACAGGACTATCCGTGTCTCAGCTTGTTTCTACAGCATGGGCATCGGCTTCAACCTTCCGCGGCTCTGATAAACGCGGAGGAGCAAACGGCGGACGTATCCGCCTTTCCCCACAGAAGGATTGGGAAGTCAACAATCCGGGCGAACTAGCTAGTGTACTGGATACGCTCGAGGGTGTTCAAAAAGCATTTAATGACGCACAAACCGGAGGCAAGCAGGTATCTATGGCCGATATGATTGTTCTTGGCGGATGCGCAGGCGTTGAGCAGGCTGCAAAGAATGCTGGTCATGATGTAGCGGTACCATTTACTCCGGGACGCGGCGATGCGCTGCAAGAGCAGACCGATGTGGAATCATTCGCAGTGCTTGAGCCGATTGCAGACGGATTTCGCAACTACTTGAGCTCAGATTGCGCCATAGCTGCTGAGCATATGCTTGTTGACCGTGCGCAGCTCCTTACGCTTACAGCCCCTGAGATGACAGCCCTTGTTGGCGGCATGCGAGTGCTTAATGCCAATTTCGGCGGGTCACAACATGGCGTTTTCACTAACCGTCCTGAGTCGCTTACAAATGACTTCTTTGTGAACCTGCTTGATCTTGGAACCACTTGGGAGGCCGCTTCTGAGGCCGGCGATCTGTTTGAAGGAAGTGACCGCGTATCAGGCGATCCTAAATGGACCGGTACCCGGGTTGATCTTATCTTCGGATCTAACTCAGAGCTTAGAGCTCTTGCAGAAGTATACGGATCAGGGGATTCGCAAGCGAAATTTGTAGAGGACTTTGTAGCTGCATGGACAAAGGTTATGAATCTTGACCGCTTTGATGTAGCGTGATTTCATCTACCTGAATAAAATAGACAATTAATACGGGGCCCTAATATTTAGGGCCTCAATTTCATCAAAAATCTATATTTTCCACTATTTACAGTCCGGTATTGACCATCTTCCCAGAATATGTAACTATTTCACATTAATCCGGGGTCGAAATGAAATTCACACTTAGCTGGCTCAAAGACTACATAGATTTTGATCTATCCCCACAAGAACTATCTGACAGGCTTATTATGGCCGGGCTCGAGGTAGAGGACGTAATCTATCAGGGAAAAGGGCTCGAGAATATCGTAGTCGCTCAGATCACAGAGCAGGAGCCGCATCCCGACGCAGAGAAACTTACGCTGTGTAAGGTCACAGATGGCGAGAGCACCTATCCAATAGTCTGCGGCGCATCTAACATGAAGGCCGGTGACAAAGTAGCGCTTGCTAAAATAGGCGCAAACCTCCCGCCAGGACCTAAATTTGAAGACGGACTAAAGATTAAGAAGGCCAAAATCAGGGGCGAAGTATCAGAAGGCATGCTCTGTGCCGAGAATGAGATCGGACTCGGAGAAGAAAGTGACGGAATTATTATCCTTCATGAGTCAGCTACTCTAGGAGCTACTATCGTTGACGAATTAGGATTAAACGACGTTGTATTTGAGGTTGGAATNNTTAAGCCTAATAGGCGTAGCAAGAGAAGTAGGTGCCTTAACCGGAAAAACCGTTAAACACCCGGACTCAAATGTTACCGAGTCGGGCGAAGATATAGACAGCATTGCCAAAGTAGAATTACTTGATTCTGAAAAATGTCCTAGGTATTCATGTCGCGTTATAAAAAACATAAAAATCGGCCCTTCGCCTGATTGGCTAAAAAGAAGGCTGGAATCCTCTGATATAAGATCAATTAATAACGTAGTCGATGTTACAAACTATGTGCTGCTTGAGTTTGGACAGCCTCTGCATGCTTTTGACTACGATCTGCTCGAAGAAAGCAAAATTGTTGTAAGAGCAGCTAAAGAAGGAGAAGTTATAAAAACCCTTGACGAAGTTGATAGAAAGCTTAGCTCTGATGATCTATTAATCTGTGACGGTAAACGCCCAGTTGCGCTTGCAGGCGTGATGGGAGGAGCAAATACGGAAGTATCAGAGAGTACTAAGAACGTTCTGCTTGAGAGCGCTTACTTTGACCCTATAACAATTAGAAAAACTTCCAAAACCAAAGGGCTAAGGTCCGAGTCCTCCTACAGGTTTGAAAGAGGAGTTGACCCAAACTCGGTAGTTAAGGCCCTTGACCGCGCGGCCGAGTTAATTAGAGAGCTTGGAGACGGGGAGATGGCCAAAGGTGCAATTGATGAATACCCCGCCCCTATTGAGCCTGCTGAGGTAAAACTGTCGCTAAAGAGAGCGAACAGAGCGCTTGGCACTAATATTACAAAAAAAGAGCTCTCTAGGATTACACAAGGGCTTGAGTTTGAGGAGATCGAAAACAGCGGAGATGAGTACACATTCCGTATCCCGACCTTTAGAGTTGATATAACAAGAGAAATTGACTTAATTGAAGAGGCAGCCAGGCTGCATGGATATGACAAAATACCCACTACCTTACCTCAAGTGGCGATGTCGTCAGAAAAGCTGAATATTAATAAAATAGTGCAGGATAAATTTAATGAGCTTCTTATATCAAGAGGGTTTTACGAAGTAATCAACTACAGTTTTGAGGATCACGAGCTGCTAAGCTTAGTTAAAAAGCAAGAAGCGCTAAAAATCTTAAACCCTCTAACTACAGAAAGCTCTGTTATGAGGACAAGCATGCTTCCCGGTCTTCTAAAAAACGCTATGCTAAATCTAAATCACCAGGAGCATGATATAAGGCTT
>JABAOH010061118.1_pt6 | contig 21980 bp, 17 predicted proteins | sample 7062181 | NCBI WGS metagenome assembly JABAOH01 (sample SAMN14538630, study PRJNA623070) | marine sediment metagenome | biome: marine biome [ENVO:00000428]; feature: marine pelagic biome [ENVO:01000023]; material: deep marine sediment [ENVO:00002113]; isolation source: pool of 5 deep marine... | reverse complement strand
TCGAGAATCCGGAAGCACTTGGGTTGGGAGATGTCCTCCAGGTTGACGCCCCCGAATCCTGGCTGAATCAGCAATACAGTCTCGATAATCTTGTCCGGGTCTTTGGTATCGAGCATGATGGGCCAGGCGTCTACGCCGCCAAGATACTTGAACAGCAACGCCTTGCCCTCCATCACCGGCAGCCCTGCTTTAGGACCGATGTCACCAAGACCGAGCACGCGAGTCCCATCGGAAACGACGGCGACAGTGTTTCCCTTATGGGTGTGTTCAAATACCAAATCGGGATCTTCGGCGATCGCTCGACAAGGGGCAGCGACACCGGGGGTGTACCAGATAGCAAAGTCACGAAAGTCGCGGACGCGGGCTTTTAGGGCGATCTCAACCTTACCATGGTAAAAAGGATGGAGCCGCATAGCATCCGCCGAAGGCTTTTTAGCTTTTGCTAATAGCTCATCGACGTTGGGAGGGGAGGCCTTCTCGGCCATATGAATTACCTCCTTTTTGTAATGATCTTCGTTTTGATCAGTCCAACATCATTTACGTAGTATGGTCAGCGATCAAACCTCATTAAGTTGCTCTGCCAGTGAGAGCCGAGGCGAGAGCAAGCGCAGCTAGCTTATAATCCAAGATGGAAAGTTGACCTCCCTCAGAGACGCAAGTAAGAATCTGCGTAGATTACCTTGTTGAGCAAGATCTGGATTGTTTTCCAGATATCGGCTTGCTCGGGATCAGACATGTCAACCTTATCGGGAGTCAATTCCTCCATTGCGGCGACGGCGTCGTGCAGCTTAAGATACAAGGCGCCGACTGGAGTGCTGTCGTCGCGCGTCTCGATCATGCGAATGGTATCCATCATGGTCACATCGAGGGGGTCGAGAATGGCCGCGTCTAAACCAGCTGCCATCAGCATGACCAGGTAGACCTGGTTGATGAGTGGGCGCATCTCGTGGGGTACGGCGTTCGAGACGTTTGAAAGACCAACGACCGTCATGGGTGGCGGATCCATTAACATCTTAAGCATGCGCACGGTCTCAACGGCCTCGGGGACATATTCCTGACACCCTGAGACCGTCAGGATCAGCGGGTCAATGAACAGATTCTCCATGGGGATGCCGAGTTCTTCAGCGCGTGGGATGAGAATTTCCATTGCGATGCCGATACGAGCATCCGCGCTAACAGGGATGCCNNGTGGAGTTTACAATCGCATTGGACCCCACCTTTTTCAAGCCAGCCTCGATTGCAGCTAAATTGGTGGTATCAAAGCTGATCGTCATCTCCGGCGCGGCTTCCTGAACGCAGTCGACGAGCCATTCAGCGACCTCAGGACCGTCCTTCTTGCGTGGTCCGATATTTAGGTCGATGGCATCGGCGCCAGCCTCCGCTTGTTGACGCGCCAGGTCAACGAAGAATTCCCCATCACGCTCCTTCAGAGCCTCTTTGACCTTCGGCGAGACGATATGGATGTTCTCTCCGATCCTATACATTAATCCTCTCCTATCCGTTTCTTCATGAGCTGATGCCTGTCCGGGTTCGTGTGGCGGAGGATCGCTAAAATACCCTATTCGTCCCAAGGTCCCTGAGATCACAATGTGTACACTCAGAATATGCGCCGGACGAACCTGTTAGCTCATGATACGATCGGTCAACGCTTTCACGGCCTTGGCGGCCGGCGAATCTCCATTGAGTTGGACGAGCGGCGTCCCTATTGCATCCAGACGGTTGATGTTTTCATCGGCGGGAATCACAGCTGCCACATCGAGATCAAGTGCCTCGATGGCATCTTGCAAGGGTGGCGGAAGCTCGTTTTGGACCCGGTTAACGATCAGTTCGATCGAGTTGACGTTGACCTCAAGTTCTCGCGCCAGCTTGGCCATCTCCGCTGCTGTTCGCACACCGCGCAGTGTGGGATCAGTGACCAGCAGGAGCAAGTCCACGTCCCGAGTGGTCCGTCTGCTGATATGCTCCATACCGGCTTCATTGTCGATCACTATGTATTCATAGGTGCGGCCCATCTCATCGATGATCTGGCGCAACAAGTGGTTGACCGCACAGTAGCACCCCTGACCCTCGGGGCGTCCCATGGCGAGCAAATCGAATTTTGCGCCTTCCTCTAAAGCCATTCTGACCTCGCGAGTGAGATACTCGTGACGGCTAATGGACACTCCGAGTTGACCAGCTTGCGCAGTTTCCGACATCTCTTCGCGTATGTCTCCGACGGTTTCAGGTGCGGGAATGCCAAGCGCCATGTGGAGGTTTGTGGCCGGATCGGCATCGATCGCCAACAATGGACCACGCACCCTCGAGCTCAGCGAGTGAATTAAAAGCGAAGTGACAGTTGTTTTTCCCGTCCCTCCCTTTCCAGCAAGTGCAATCGTTTTCGTCATCATAACCACCTCAATAGTGCAAGTAACGAGTGTGTCGTATCAAACTATCAATCCCTATTCCCTAATCCCCAGACTTATTTCTCCTTTACACGGTTATGCTGTTCCCACACCTCAGCCACACTCGGGAAACGGTCGATTTCGGTGTGTGGAAGGAACAAAGCCGCGGTAAAGGCATCGTAGAACGTGTTGTCAGCCGAAAGTTCGACGTAGGTCATTTTCTCGGCGATGTCTCGAATTTGGCTGCGCGCTTGGTGCGAGAGTAACGCCATATAGCTCCCCAACACGGCCGTATTGCCAAGGAAGTGAAAACGGTCCCAGGGAAGATCCGGGAGGAGACCGATTTTGATGGCATTTTCAACGTTTATGTATTTACCGAAGGCGCCGCCCACCAGGACTTGCTGGACGTCTGCCAAGTCGACTCCAACGCTGGTGGCCAAAACGCTGAACCCGGCATAAATCGCCGCCTTGGCGCGCATCAAATTGTCAACGTCCACTTTGGTAAGGGCGATATCGCGCCCGTCTTCTGTCTCGTCGCCCCAGGCGACGACGTACTCCGCCCCATGATCGCCCTCGCGCACACGCTTCGAGTTGAGATCGAGTTTGATTTGTCCGCCGCGATCAATGACCCCGGTTACGAACAACTCTGCCAGGAGAGATATCAAGCCGGAACCACAAATACCACGCGGCTTACTCCCGCCGATGACACGAATGGTTGGCTCGTAGGTTTGAGAGTTCACCCACACCTCTTCGATCGCGCCGGTCGTTGCGCGCATCCCATCCACGACACCGGCGCCTTCGAACGCCGGACCTGCGGAACAGGCGCAGGTGACCATCCATTCATGTGTACCAAGCACTGTCTCGCCGTTGGTTCCAACGTCGAGAAACAGTGTGAGGCTTTCTGCCTCGGCCAGGTTGCTGGCGAGAACCCCGGCGGTGATGTCGGCCCCGACGTAGGAAGCCACACCGGGGAGACAATCAACCGGAGCTAGTGGATAAACGCTGAGCTCGAGCTCCTGTGCCGTGAACCGGGAGGGCTGGTTGGCGGCAGGGATGTAAGGGGTGAGACGGATGGTCTCCGGAGGTAGGCCGAGAAACAGGTGCATCATCGTCGTGTTGCCCGCGACGGTGACCTTGTAGATCGCTTCAGTGGGGATACCGGTCCGTTTGCGTATTCTCTCGAGCAAAGTATTGATGGTTTCACGCACCAGGGCGCCGAGTTTCTTAAGGCCCTCGTCTTTGCTAGCGTAAATGATGCGGGAGATCACGTCTTCACCGCGAGCGATCTGACCGTTGTACTCGGCGGCTGAATTCTTAACTTCACCGGTAAGCAAGTCGATAAGATACACTGTGACCGTCGTCGTCCCGATGTCCAGTGCTAAACCGAATGGATGGATGGGATCGGTGCGGACATCGATCAGACGCGCGGCACCGCCTGGTGGTGTCTGCACCTCGAGTACCACCCAGGGTGACCATTCAGACTCACGCAGAAGCGTCCCCAAGCGACGTAAGACGGGTAATGGAACGTGGAGAGGGGTAAACCCGAGCGATTCGAGTGCCTTTCTTAAACGTGTGAGATCGTCCAGGTTATCTTCTAGGGAGGGTGGTGGCAGTTCAATTTGCAGGGCCTGCACGGTTTGTAGAGCGAGTGGGTCGTAAGCGAATGGCAGCTCGATCTTGCGGGCGGCTTTATCCGTGACTAGACGACGTTCGATCTTCTCCTGCTCTGGGATTGTAACGGTGATAGCCCCCTCAATTACCGTCTGACAGGAGAGTGCATAGCCAGCATCGATGTCGGATGCGGAGAGACGAATGGTGGAGCGCCTACGCGCACCTTCGCCCTCGGCGATGACCGCACAACGTCCACAGCGGCCCTGGCCGCCGCAGGGTTGGGTAAGCTCCAGACCGGCTTGATGGATGGCTTCGGAAATCAAGGTGCCAGTTGGCACCTCGACGGATTTCTTGGAAGGGATGAGTTGAACTTTATGGCTGGCCAACGTCTCTCAACCTACACGGTAGCAGTAGGGACGTTGCTTGCAACGTCTCTACACGTGGTTCAATTATATGAATCTGTGATGGCGTCACAAATACGCGCGGCCTCGACTCGTTCTCGATCTTGAAACCATCGTGTCAATACCAACCCCTCGCATGCTGCCTGTCCCGCGAGGCGCATGACTCTAGCGATGTCCGCCTGGCGCGGACAGGAGAGAGTGCAAGGGGTGGGATGGGGGCATTGCAGGCACGCGGCCGCAAGACGTGCCACCTGATCTGCGTCGTACCCCAAGTAGGGGTCATTTGGTATCCTGGAAACTCGTACCGTCAATTCACTCCTCCTGGCCCCTCTTTTGCCCGTACCGCCATTTCAGCTGAAGGTGTACAGATTCAGTCGGGCAAATGTATTCGAATCAATCACCACACATCGAAACGACGGGTCAGTTTTGCCACATCGATTCGATGTATGCATTCAAATCGACCGCCTCTCGTGGCCCTACCATGATTTCCCAACCCGGCAACTCCTCCTCCAACTCGCCGGAGATCACGGCCACATGTCCAGGAATGATCAGCTTTTTATGGGCGATCTTGTCCTCTACGTTGAAGGCCTTGACGTCCTTGGATATGCGCTCGGCGTCGAATTTGCCAGCCGCCCAAGCGGTGAGCACGCTCATGCCTTCGGAATCCGCAACCAACAGCCAGCCGGGTTTACCAGATCCTTCCACCTCATTGGCTACCGAGAAGTATGTGATGGAGAAGTTGGTGGTAACCATGAGCGGTGCGTTTGGATCTGGATCGTTGATCTCGTACAATCCCGGCTTCACCTGTATAGGCTTTTGTGGATCCGTGTAGATGTTCTGGCGCAGTACTAATAAGGGGTAGAGGCTGGCCGGGTCGAAAGTGTCCAGGACGATCAAACCGCCGTATTTGGCGATTTGTTCTGCGGCTAGGAGTGTTTCATCCGCCTTGGTACCCGCAGCGGGGAAAGTGATGATCGGGAAACCCAGCGGACGGAACGTCTCCTTGAGCGCCAGGCGGCGAATAGCCGTAAGTTGATCGAGGGAATCCAGATACCCGGTAACTCCGGGGTCCAAGACCAGATCTTCCACACCGGCTCCCTTGAGATTTTCGGTCAGTTCTGCGAGGCCATCGAGGGTTTCAGCGCGCACGGCCAAAGGTACGTTCTTTTCCTTGGCGATCGCCGCCATGGCTTCCCAATTCTCTGCGTTGGCGGCGTGCAGCAAAGGACGTGTGCCATTGGCCGCTTCGAGACCGCTCTTGGCGATTTCGGGTGAGGAAGTGATGAGAATCAACGGCTTTTTACTGGCCTGGCGAACGGCTTGCACGGCTGCAGCAAAGGTGGCCGCATCTCCAGAGACGGACTCGATAGCGAAGCCATCCAGGAATAGATCGATGCCGACATAGTCCACGTTAAAGGCTTCGGCCTTGGATGCATGCTGCTGTATATCGTCGACAGATTCGCTATCCCGGAGTCGCCAGAAAAGCCCGCATTTATTGAAGAAGGTTTTCTCGTGTCGGAACAGGACGGTTTCGTTGCCGACTTTGACCTCACCTTCTTGGCCTTTAAGCTCGATCAGGCGAATGGGTGGCGCAGAGGCCGCCTCGAGCTTGATTTTGGCTTCCTCACTGACGTGCGGACAGTCGTCTAGCGTTGCTTGCTTGGCGGCCAGCTTCATGGCGAACGCCAGGCAGGTGGGGAAACCGCAATCTTTGCAGTTCGTTTGTGGTAGAAGTTTATAGATTTCCAGTCCGGTTAACGCCATCTTCGCCCTCCTACGTCGCCGGTGATGTGATCAGTTCGTCGATCATGCTTCGTAAACGGTGCAGTGTCTCACGGTGTCGAAGCACGATGATGTCGGCGCCGGAGTGAACGATTGTGGCTGCAGTGATTGCCTCCCATTCAAGAGCTCGTCGCTCCCAATCGCCCCACACCTCGGGAACACCTTCGCCAACTTTTGCTTCCTTGACCTTCCAGGCTTCTTCTCCAGGCGTGACGATCATCGGCTGTTGCGTCATCGAATCACCCTGGAGAGCGGCTAAACGAAGGCGCTCCATGACCGAGTACCCGTATTCGATGCCATATCCCAACGCACCCGTTGTCGGATCCATGATGATCCGATCGAGAGGCAACCCCATGTCGTGGATGAGAATCACCAGTTGCTTGGAGAGATTTACATCCATGGGGGTCTTCGATTGCACGAGATGATTGTGCGCCAGCGCAGCAGCGACGATGGTGCGGTAGTTTTTGTCCTCGCAGAGACCGAGTATCAGGCGCTCTCCCACAGCCTCTTCGGCGACGGCGACGATCAACTCGTTATCGAGTTCGGCCTGACCTGGGCCGATCACGGCCAGCGGTAATCCAGTAGCTTCCAGAACCTTGCGTACGACAGCTTTTGCGTTCTCAGGCGAGTTGGCTTCGCCGTCTGCGGTTGTCAGACTGAGAACCAGGTAGATCAGATCGGCGCCGGCCTCTTCGGCCGCCTTGGCCCAGGCTACAGGGTCGTCGATGACATCTTTCCAAGCCTCGATCAAAAGAGGGGACCAGTCATCCGGTTTGCGATCACGTACCTCCAGGGCAAAGGCGGGGCGGTGAGGGATCTTTCCTTCGTGATGGAGGAATGGCAGGGTGGTTTCCCCACCGACAGTCAAGGTATGTGAACGGGTGCCGCCCTCCTCTGCGGTGGCACCGATCGTCACCTCGCGCACGCTGCCGGTCCATTTTTCCTTTGGGATTTCGACTGACATTGGGGTACCGTCCTCCTGGACATCTTTAAGGGAAGAAGATCAGGGATCGGTGATTAGGGATCAGGATGCGAGCTTCGACGCTGGGTTAGAAGAGCATCCTCATCCCTAAACCCTGATCCCTGATCCATCTTCCCACTTACATCATCGGATCCATTTCCAACGCCGGATGGCCTTTTGCTTGCAGGTGTGCAAGAAGCCCTTCGACGTCGGTGCAAATGGTTTCGTCGGCGATCTTGTCGATCAAGTCCTGATCGCCTTCGCGCTCAGCCACTTCCTTCAATTGCTCGGCCATCTGTTCCTTGAGGATCGAGGACAACCAGACTANNCCGTGTCCCATCACACCCGGCGTTTGCAAGCCGCCACCGGCCACGCCAGCCAGTGTCGAGAAGGTCATACCGGCAGGCGTCATGCTGGTGTCCTCGCGGCTGACGATCATGATGCCGTTCGCCTCGGGGATGAGCATGGCGATACATTCGAAGCAGCCGCAGGCGGTCATCGGGTTCTCCATGATGGCGTATACGGCTACTTCGGAAACGCTGCCGTGAGAGGCTTGAACGGCATATTCATTGACGCCTGTGAAATAGCCCTTTCCCTTGTCAAGGATATCGCCTTTCACGATGGGTTGGTTAGGACCGGTGGGATTGATCTGGTAGGAGGCTTTGCAGTCCAGCCAGTTGTAGGCACCACAGAGACCCAGTCGCTCGGGGCTGATGATGCAAACATGGTCGGGGGCGAACGATTGACAAAGCGTGCACGAGTAGAAGACGTCCACGCTCTCGTCGACCATCTCACCCATACGCCGGTTACGCTCATCAAAAGCGGTTCGGGCTTTCTCAAGCCATTCGGCGTGCAACTTGGGCTCCGTAATCACGGTGACTTCGACTTTGTCGACGATGGTTCCAAAGTCCTCGTGAAAGCGAGTGTGAAGAATATCGCCGAAATGTTTCAGCTCGAAACCTTTCTCGGCCGCCACTTTGCTGATGCGAATCCAAGCGATGTCTCGTTGACCGATGTGCTGCACACCGGAGGCGCCATTGATGAAGTAGTGGATTTGGCGTTCGAGCACCGGCTCGAAATCCTTCTCCATCTTCCGCCCGGCGACCTTGACCAGGATTCCGAGATCCATGTGACCCTGATCTTCGACATCGTCAAAGCCGGAGCCAATGACCTCGATCTTTCCATCCTCGACCTCGTCCATATCGGCCATAAAGAGATATTCGCAGGCACGGCTGTACTTACCACCGAACTCGACGCGCATGTCAGCCTTGCGCACCACCTCACCCTCAAACGCCGATCCGTAGGGAACAGGGACAGGCACCTCACTGATCTTGACCTTGACGCCGCGTACCTCGATGCATTTCTGGACCAACTTTTCGGCGCGCTCCAAGTCGTCTTTACCGTCGATTTCGTTGAAGGGCATCGAAATCACATGCTCGTAGGTGGTGACGCCAGTGGGTAGGATCTCAGGGATGACCGTGTCGGCAACGACAGGGAATCCGAAGTTTATGGCTCCAGCTGCGGTCGCATACTTAAGATCGTCGATCTCCCCAAGTGCCAGGACGAAGGCGAAGACACGGTTTTTGTTGTAAAGCAAGATATCGCGTGCTTGCCCGCCCTTCATTCCGCCGAAGGTTAGGGCCGACCGGGTTGCGAAACCCAAGGGGTAGATGGCGGAGATGGTGTCGGTGCCAAAGGGCACCGTGTAGGTATCATACCCAAGCTCGACGCCTTCCTCGATCAACTGATGAACGATACTGCGCCCGTTGACGTTGCCGACAAGAAAAGTGAGGATGTTGCGGCGTTGAAGTTCGCGCACGATTTTTACAGCCACCTCGTTCGACTTCGCGCACCCAACGATCGCCGCAAATCCTGGCATTCGGCCGTCGACCAATTGGATGCCCCAGGATCGAAGCTGGATGTCGTCGATAGGACCATTGCAGTGGCCATCCACTTCAGGACCTTTGCCGTTGTCAGGGCTCGTGAAAGATGTGCCACCTGCTAATTGCAAGCCTGGCAAGGGCTCTGGTTGCAGGTCGTAGGCGAAACGTAACGCCATGATGACCTCCTCGGCGAACAGCGTGGCCATTCCTGCATCGAGCGTCTCGCCCAGATAGGGGGTCCAACGCACGTCGGGAGGCACGGGGTGGAGTAAGGTCTTGGCATGCTCCATGACCTGCGGGAGATCACCGATTTTCTCGACTTCGATCCCAGTCATCCCGAGGATGAACGGCAAGAAGTATGCGGTATTGGGGAAAGCAACTGGCGTTTCGGAGCCCTTCTCTTCCAATGCTCTTGCGAGCATGACTTCTGCTTCGTGGAAGATAGCGTTGGCGCCGCGGATTGCGCGTGTTGCGATATAGCGTGACATTTCCTAAGCTCCTTCGTTCTCTATTGGCCGTGGATTAGTCGCCTGCTGGCTGACCGTACAAAGCCTCGGCGCGCGCTTCGGGTTCTAATTGCATCAATTCTTCCATGCGCCAGTCGCCGCTACGTCCGAATTTATCGGGATCGTAGGCGGGCAATCCGAGCGCCTCACGTTTCTTATCGATGTGTTCGAGCATGCGGCGCACCATCTCCTCAGGCTCGACGACAAATTCGATCTTGCCGCCGACTTTCTCCTCCCAACCTTTGCTGAGGATGTCGGTGACGACCTCGCTCGCCTGTACAGGATTGTTGATTCCTAGGATCACGTAGGCACCGGAGGCCGCGCAGTAGGAAGCGATGGCGAGTGCCTTCTCGCTCATCCACTCAGGGGCGATACCAACCGCTGGGACGTCGCTGATGTCGTCGCCTAAGCCGCCTTCCGCTACAACCTGACATAGCACCGTCAGAATGCGCGTGTTGTCGACGCAAGAGCCCATGTGGAGAACCGGGGGCATACCGGTCGCTTCACAAACTTCACGCAATCCGGGTCCTGCCATCTCCAATGCCGCCTCACCGAGTAGGTAGCCCCGTTTACCGCTGGCAATCGCGCCACAACCGGTCTCTACGAGGAGCACGTCGTTTTTCAACAATTCGCGCACGATGAAGTCGTGTGTGGCGTCCTGTTGTGTGCGCGGATTGTTGCAGCCCACGTTTGCGACCACGCCTCGAATGCGCCCAGATATGACCGCGTCGTTTAGCGGCCGGAAGGATGCCCGGTAGCTTCCACCGAGCATGTAGTTGATGTACTCGTGGGAGAAACCGGGTACGACATCGGATGTGAACTCCGGAATGCGCACCTCGCCACGGTTTGTGTAGTTGTCGATCGCCTTGCGAACGATCGACTTGGCGATGTCGAGCGCGTGATGCTCGTCGAATTCCATGTGCGTGGCGCCCGAGATCTTCACTTTCGGGGAGGTGGTGATGACCTCTGTGTGGAAGTTGGTGGCCAGTTCGGGTAAGGCCTGCATGATGCACTGCACGTCGACTACCATAGCGTCCACAGCACCGGTGATGATCGCCAACTCCTGATGGAGGAAATTTCCGGCTGAAGGTACGCCTTGACGCACCAAGGTCTCGTTGCTGGTGCAGCAGATGCCTGCCAAGGTGATCCCTTTGGCGCCCTTCTCCTCGGCGTAGGAAAGGAGTTCGGGATCGGTTGTGGCTGCGAGGATCATCTCGGAGAGCGTCGGTTCGTGCCCATGCACGATGATGTTGACTTCATCCTCCTTGAGCACGCCGAGGTTCATTTGAGAAACCAGCGGGCTAGGTGTGCCGAAGAGGATATCCGAGATATCGGTCGCGACCATCGAACCACCCCAGCCGTCCGACATTCCGGCTCGCATGGTTTGATCGAGGATGTGTTCGGGATCCTGGTCGTCGCCCATATGCGTGCGGTGCAACACGTCGACGACCTCGCGGTCTATCCCGCGCGGCGCCAGTCTTAGCTTGCGCCACAGATCCTTGCGTTTCTGGGGGGCGCGCTCAACCAAAGGAAGTTCGCCCTCCTGCTGGCCAAACATGGCGAGGCAGGCTTCGCCTACGTCTAGGGCAATCTCATTGACCTTCCGTCCTTCGGTGGCGATGCCCAACTCCTTCGCAAGTTTGCTCAGTTTGAAAGGATCACGAATTTTATAGCCCTGCGCTTCACCTTTAGCGGTAGCGATCAATGTGAAGGCTAGATCGCGGCCGTGGTCGGAGTGGGAGGCGGCACCGGCGGCGACGGCGCGGGCGAAATTACGGGCGGTGATGGTTTCGATCGTTGCGCCGCATACCCCCGTCTGTCCGTCCTTGGTGACACGGCAGGGACCCATGAAGCATACCTTGCAGCATTGCCCGTTCGCTCCGATGGGGCATGGTGCCATGTGATCGGCGCGGCTGAAGGCGGTCCCCAGACCTAGCTCCTCGGCGCGCACGAGCATCTCCTGCGCAGCAGGATCGAGACTGGCCTCTTCCGGTGTACGCCCCTTCTTCTTTTTCTTTTTCTCAGCAGCCATTTCGTGTTCTCCTTACCTCTTCTCACTCATTATTCAGATTTTGGTCGTGGATCAAATCCGGGACAGGGCCACAAGGGTCGTCCTTCCCAGATAATCGGATTGGCAGCAAACGAGAGGGTGTCCCCAACACCAGCGTGAGCAGCCGTGTGGCGAGTGGAACGATCGCCAATCCCCGTCGGGGTTGATGCGAAGACCAAACCCTCGCTGCTGGCCTCGTATCCCTGCTCACTGAGCGCTTTTTTGATCTTGTCTTCCTTGACCTTCTTAGCATCGTATTGGAGTTCAACTTGGTGAAATGCGGAGCTGACGTAGATTTCGGATACGCCATTGATTGCTTCCAGGATGCCGCGAACGGCAGTGGTGTGGTGATCACCATACAAGGTAGGTATGGTAAGTACGAGTTTCTTCATCGCGTCGCTCTCCTCTGCGATATGGTCTTACGGGCATCCGAGTGGATGCTGTTGGGTCCGTCGGGAATTCATGCTGTGAAATCCTGTGGCGATACAAGGGCAAATCGATAACAGGAAATGAACGTGGGATTGTAGTCGGATCATCAAATGGTCAGGACCCGGTGCTCGAGTATATGATCTTGGTAGGGTTATTCCTTCAATCCAAATGTAAAGAATGCAGACCCAACGCGCAACTTCATTCACAGGCGTCTTTTTCCATCACGCCAGCGGTTTGCATTCCCTAAAATGATGAAGGGTACAATGTGGACCCGCCTAGTGGGGAAAGTCACCCATTTAACGGTAAGACATCCTATATGAATATGCGTGTCATTTTGATCCAGATTTAACCATTCGGAAGGGGTACATCAGCCAAGTTCGGACTCGCGAATCGGAACACACAATCCCATGTTAAGGTCCCTAGCATAGCGTTACGATAGAGAGATGAGATGGGATAACGTGTCTTTTTGTCCACCTTCGTGTCGTGACACGTCCAGGATCCAGGTAGAGGAGGGTCACGAACCGTGCCTAAAAAAAAATCGTAGTGATGGGGCGCGGGAGATCGTGGCTTAGGCTTCCGGAGACTCACTGGGGGATTGGACATTGAGTGTTTCTAAGATCCTGATGCAATGCAGAACGGAGCGTGTAATCGTTTCGAGAAGCTTGAACGCCGGTTCCAAATTGATATCTGCGATCGGGATCTTTGTGCTGGAAGCGCCGTCAGCGTCTAGGGACAGGGCAGTCTGATGGGGTATTAAATTCAACTGTTTGGAAAGTTCCTCAGCGGACCTCGTGATGGCATTGAGTGGACCGTCTAATTCGTCGGCGATGCCAGCGGCAATGGCCCCTAGGTTGGCCATTCGCTCTGCTTTCTCCACACGTCGTTTGAGACGACTGATGGCCAAGGCTCGGGATACCGCAGCGAGCACGAGTTCGGGTTCGAAAGGCTTGGTGATGTAATCGCTTGCTCCGTTTTTTAGTGCACGAGTGGCGGTGCGCAAGTCGCCGTGCCCGGTGATGATGATGATTGGGATCTCAGGATCTCGTAGGCGCACTTCCTCCATGAGCGCCAACCCACCCAGGCTAGGCATTTTGATATCTATGATGAGGGTATCCAAGGGAGGAAGTTCATCTCGTTCGAGGCCCTTCACAAAAAGAGCCAAACCTTCCTGGCCGTCTTCGGCACACGTAACGATATGCCCATCGAGGGCCAGCAGATCGGACAGGCCCTCGCGGATGTGTGGCTCGTCATCCACGATCAAGATGTGCGCCGTTTCTTCCACACGTCTAGCCTTTATGAGTCTGCTACCGGCAATTTCACTCTGAATGTCGTGCCTTCGTCGAGCGTCGTTTCGACCTCGATGTCACCGCCGTGGTATTCAACGATGCCATGGCTGATGGCAAGACCTAATCCAGTGCCTCTGCCGATGGCCTTGGTGGTGAAGAAAGGATCGAAAATCCTATCCAAGTGGTCTGGCGGGATGCCGCATCCCGTATCTGCGACCTCAATCACGACGAAGCCGTCGCTGTGAAATGCTCGTAGGGAGATCTCTTTCCTTTCGGCTTTTTCGACGGCATCGCGCGCGTTGGTGATGAGATTGACCATGACCTGTTCGATTTGGTTGGAATCCCCGAGAACGGGTGGGAGATCCTTGTCCACATCGAGGCTCACGTCGATGTTTCGCAGCCGCAGTTGCTCGGAAAGCATGCTGAGGGCATCCTCCACCGGTTGGTTAACGTCGATAGGTTCAAGCTTGCCGGAAGCTTGTCGCGAGAAAGCACGCAGATGCTCGATGATATCGGCTGCCTTATCGACGAGAGAATTTATTTTTTCCAGGCTTTCAGTCAACTTCTCTGGTGTCAGAAGCTCGACGGATTGATAACGTATCAAGTTTTGGGCGAAAAGCTTGATGCCCGCGAGAGGGTTGTTGATCTCATGCGCGATGCCGGCGGACAGGGTGCCCAGGGATGCCAATTTACCCGCTTGAATTAATTGCTTCTGTGCGGTTTGCAATTCCGCCAAGCTGGCCTCAAGCTCTACAGAACGGCTTTCTAATTCGGAGAGTGAGGTACGTAGTCGTTCTGTCATCTGCGCTTTTCGCACAGCTATCGCAGCTTGGTTACCCAAGGAAGCCAGTTGCCGTAGAGCATCCGTGCTGAAGGCGCTGGCCTTTGGACTTGTCACGCTCAGTGTGCCTTCGGGAACATCCTCAACGATCAGAGGAACGACGACCAGTGAGATGAATAATTCGCCCGTTTCGACGAAATCGGGAGCATTGCGAACATCAGGAAGATAGATCATCCTATGTTCGCGGATCGCGCGTCCGGCGATGCCTTGATCCAAGCCAAATCCAACTGCAAATGTTGAGTCACCATCTGTTTGTGAGACTGCACGTGGGATGAGCCGCTTCATTTCATGATCGACAAGGTGGATGACGGCTCTTGAGACAGAAGATTCGGCGAGGCAGGCGTGATTCACGACGAGTTGCAGAATATCGTCCAGTCTATCAGTGCGTGCCAGGCTTTCACCGACTTCAAACAGCGCAATTTGCTCGGCCAAGCGAAGGTTCGTCTCCTGGAAGAGACGTGCGTTCTCCAATGCGATCGCCACTTGGCTAGCCAATGTAGAGAATAGAGTGATATCTTCTTGAGTGTAGGCTTCGCTCGATTGTTTTGAACCCACGAATAGGATGCCAATAAGATCGCCCTTTGATCGTAGTGCGACAAAAAGTTCAGGCGAAAGTGAAGATAGCAAGTCAATTTCTTCTTGCCATAAGCTGCTGAATTGTGGTTGGATATCCAACTGTAGAGCCGTGAGAACTCTTGCTTCGTTGGTTAACCAGCGGCAAATAGCGTGATCCGGGCGTAGTCGGAAGTCGGGAACGTCGGGACTCACTCCTTTCGATGCCGTCAAGGTGTAATAACCTAATGCGGGATGCCTTAGCAATAGTCCCACTGAATTCAAATGCAGCGTTTCAATGAGCCTATCCAAGAGAATGGAAACGATCCTGTCAAGGTTCAGCGTACCTGTTATCTGGTCGCTCAATTCTTGGACCATCTGATAGGCATCGTATCGCTCACGAAAAAAGAGTCGGTCGATGCGGTCGCGGATGTTTTCATAGAATAGGTGGACAGTTCCTGCGATAATCACTCCAATGCCCAACGCGAGCAGCACACCAGACAAGCTCAAGCCTGTGGGCAGTTTCACGATAGCGAGCTCGAGGATGAGGATGGGAGCGAGATATGTGAGTGAAAGTACTAGGACGAGTGTGGCATACGCGAGGCTTCTGCGTACAACGACGCGGATATCCAGTAACTCGTGGCGGACGATGGCGTATGCAATGAGAAGCGCGTTGACGCCGTTGGCGGCGATGTCGATGGGGTATTTGCCTAAAGGTGTGAAGTTGATGGGCGAGGCTACAATGACAAATCCCAATCCCAGCATGAGATAGCGAAGACGGTTGCGCTGCATAATGTCTTCGGATCGGCGGTAGGCTTGTGCAAGCTCGAACAGGCTGAAGAGGTAAAGCGCATAGATGGGGGGAGAGAGAAGTAATGCTAAAAGCCCGAGTTCATAGATAAGCTCACCGTTCTCTATTGAGGCCGAGGGAAAAACGAGGGGCGTGAATAGGGAAAGTGCGGCTATGATCACAAAGTACAGGTACGCCCACTCGGCCCAGCGTTTTCTTCGATTGAGCACGGTCTGGACGAAGCGGAAAAGCATGATGATCGAAGCCAATCCTACCGAGGACATGAGGCGGAACCAGAGCAGCGTGTTCCCTATGCCGCTGTGAATCATGAAGGATCCCAGTGACCAGAAGAGCATTGCCAGCAGATACAGGAGGAAAGCACGGCGCGATTGCATCAGTGGCCTGGCCCGGGCCACGACAAAGATCACTGCGCCATAGAGGATCGTCGCAAGGAGCGGTACCAGGGTATTGATATTCCAATACACGCTTGGTTTTTATGCCTCCATTGGTTGTGCTAATCGTTGCAACGCGATTTCCGATGGCTTCATATGCGGTGGCTTGACGTGTGCAAGATCTGCGCCAGCTGCTTGCTGCTCTCGCATATATCTGGCAAATGCGCCTTCGGGCAGCATGGAGACCTTCACGTATTCGCCGCCTAGCATTTCTTCTAGATCGGCAAACTCCCTGTTGGCTTCCCGTAATCCCTGACTCAGTGTGCCTCTCACCTCATCTAGATTTAGATCATCCGATGTCTGAGGTTCGATGTAAACGTGCAGGAGCGGTTCGCCGCCGCGCTCTTCCTTTCGTGCACACCAATCCTCGTACATTATCCCTGTTGTTTCGATTGCGTGCCAGATGTCTCTCTCCGTGAAGCGCACAAATCCCGCCAAGTCGATAAGGTCGTCGGCGCGCGAGTAGAATCGCATCTGCGGTGTGTCGATGTCCATCTCATCGTCTCTCAGCGCGATCACTTCAATCAGATCACCCAAGCGGTAGCGTGTGAAGATACCGCCTAGCAGATTGGTCAGGACGAGCTCATAGATCCCTAGCTGCAATTCGTCAAAGAAGAGGGTTCTGGGTTGATAAGAAGGATCTTCTTTGAGTTTGATGTGATCCTCAAACGGAATGAACTCCAGGAAATTTAGGTCGGGAAAGAAGGTCATGCCTTTAAAGTTCCATGTTTGGAAAGCGATTGAGCCACCTTCTGTGCAGCCGTACGCTTCAATAGGTTTACGCCCCCAATATTGATGGATACGATCCCTATAGATTTCTGTGTCCGTGCCGCCTGTCAGGATACCCTTGACTTTCCAGATGTCCTTCGGGAGCATGCCTCGTTTATTAAGCTTGGCAGTAATCATGCCTCTCGCGACACGCAATAGCACGCTTGGCCGCACCATCTTAAGTGAGATACGCCCACCACCCCCGCTGCTCTGAAATCGTTCCCCGAGCTTGGCTAACACGCTAGAGAGGCCGTAGAAGTAGTTCAAACCCATCTGCATCGCCAGTTCAAATCCAAGCGTCATGCGATCGCGAAATTCCATCTTCTCCCCTACGTCCAATGGGGGAAGAAACCTGATATCCATTTCTTCATCTGCCGCACGGGTGTACAAGGCTGTCGCGTAGGGAGGGGGAGCAGTCATCATGATCAGACATTCGCCTGGTTCCAGGTAGACTTCTCCCTTTTGTGCACAGGAGGAGACAATCAGACCTGTGACCAACGCTTCGCCATTACGCTTGTACATTCTGCTTGAATACGGCACCCATTTGAATCGCCCCCCTTTGGAACGACCGGACGTGCGAACCCAGGCGATGATACCTGAAGGGAGCACATCACTACGCTTTTCAGGTAAGTAAGGCGCGTAATCTTCATACGTGGTAAACGGCACCAATTGGCGAAAATCCTCCAAATTCTCTGGAATCTTGCTGCCCAGCAATTTACGTCCCAATTCGCAACCAGCAAGCAATTGGATCTGCTCCATGAGCAGGTCCCTTTGGATTTGCATGAACTGCCCTAAACGTAGATCGATAAACCCGCAATACTTCTCCCATACCTCATCCCTACGACCTAGTTTTAAGAGTTCTTTGGCCTTCAACATTGGTCTCCTCCTCAGGGGGCCCATGCTCCTGCGCTCCTCTATCTGAAGAGTCAGGAATATCACGAAGCGTATGCATCTTTAATTCTTGAACGCTTTTCGAGTTGAACTTCAGCGTCGCTAAACAACGGCGAAGGCTTGCACGCGTAGGCCAGAGAAACGGTGTGGTGGATTGATATGCTATGTACGAAGGGAAAATGCGCGGAAAGAGATAACGATCCTCCGACCAGACGAGAAGGATATCGGCCGTAAGCCAGGATAGTGCTGCTTGGAGAGTGATTCTCGAAGGATGAATGAGAATAAAACTTAGCATGAGCCCAATGAACCAAAGTACACCCGGATGTCGTGAGAGGGCGTAGGTACCTGTTGTGACAAGAAGCCGATTTGTGCCATGGCCTAAGTACGTTGTAATAAGCGGAATCTCGATGAAGAGCGAAAAGATGAGCAGAAGGCCGAAGAATATGAGACCTACCCACCCCGTGTACGTGATCCACGGGGAAAAAGTCGTCTCGCTTGGGGTCGACACTACACCGCTCACCCCTATCAGGAGAAGCAACGTAGCTATTATTAGAAAGGACGACTTGATTCGTGTAAAACCTCGCATCAAGGCCCAATCAAAGAGCAACAAGGTCATGAAAGCGAGGCATCCGGACACAATGTACAGTATCGACATCCGAGGAGCCTCAATCGCTTCTTCCCTTACAATTGATCATAACTGTGCAACTTGATCATTGTCAACGAGTACTCTGGATTTTGTTGACGTATCTCGCCTATGTTCCCCTCCTTGTTTATGTTTGCCATCATCCATGTGCGGGATGAACAGGTCGGGGTGTTACGACCTGCTTTTTACTTGGTGGGTTGTGGGAGATGAAAAGAAGCAACGATCCATCTGTGAGTCGAAACCCTTCGCACCGCATCTTTCCTGACAACGCCTTGCGTAACAACCATATGGAGGTGCGTTGCCATGATGATCTTCAACACCTGGAAATTAGGTTAGGTGCGGAAGAGGCTCCTGGCTACCTGGAAGCTCATCGCTTCCGGGTAGCTGATGGAGTGACTGAATACCGTAAAGATCAGAATCTCGTGTGGACCGTCAGCGATCTTGGAGGGAAACGAACTCGCGCATTGCAGTACCCAGGTAGATCTGACGCGGCCGTGCGATGCGTTGCTCCGGATCTATGAGCAACTCCTGCCACTGAGCCAACCAACCAACGGCGCGCGCAATTGCGAACAGCACGGGATACATCTCGACAGGTAATCCCATCGCCTGGTAAATAATACCCGAATAAAAATCGACGTTCGGATAGAGCTTTCTTGAGACGAAGTATTCGTCTTCAAGAGCGATGCGTTCGAGCTCGAGAGCGATGTCCAACAAGGGGTTGCGCCCCGTGACTTCAAAAATCTGGTCAGCTGTTTGCTTGATGATGTTCGCTCGTGGGTCGTAGTTCTTATAAACCCGATGTCCAAAACCCATAAGCCGAAACTCTCCCTCTTTGACACGCGTGATGTAGGACGGCACGTTTTCGACACTCCCGATCTCGTTTAGCATACGTAGAACCGCTTCATTTGCGCCACCATGTAGCGGCCCGTACAGCGCTGCAGCGGCACCAGCCAAAGCACTGTAAGGATCAGCTTTGCTGGACCCGATGGCGCGCATTGTACTCGTGCTACAGTTTTGTTCGTGATCGGCGTGAAGTATGAACAACACGTCCAAGGCTCGTTCGAACGTAGGGTTGGGTTGATATTTGATCTCCGACATCTTGAAGAGCATGTTCAGTAGATTGCCGGTGTAAGAGAGGTCGTTATCCGGATAGACGTATGGTAGGCCGCGCAGATGACGGTAAGAAAAAGCGGCAATGGTAGGGACTTTTGCAATCACGCGCAAGATCTGCTTACGACGTATCTCCGGGTCATCTACGTCCCTTGCCTCAGGGAAAAACGTGGCCAAGGCGCTAATGGAGCTGATGAACATGCCCATGGGATGGGCGTCGTGACAAAAGGCTTGCATTAGTAACTTCAACTTCTCGTGCAGGAAGGTATGAGTGGTGATCTCCTGTATCCAGGATTCCAGTTGATTCTGATCGGGAAGTTCACCGAACAGCAACAAGTAGGCCACCTCGAGAAAGGTGCTTTTCTCCGCCAGTTGCTCGATCGGATAGCCACGATATCGGAGGATACCCTTCCCTCCGTCGATGAAGGTGATCTGGCTTTTCGTGGACGCAGTGTTCATATAGGCAGGATCGTAACTCATCAGACCGAAATCGTCTTCATCCACCTTAATCTGACGAAGGTCCATGGCGCGGATTGTGCCGTGCTCGATAGGAAGAGTGTACGATTTTCCAGTGCGGTTGTCGGTCAAGCTTAATGTGGTATCGGACATTAGAAGCTCCCCAGGGACAAAGGTTTTATCGAAATTTCGATTTTTAACGCCTTGGATTTCGCGTGTCCACTTTGTCCAATAATTGTACCGTGTCCTGGGTGTGCACAGCGCGATCTGGACGGGGGGCGGGTAGCGGCGTCATTGAATGAGGCGAGACCGCTCTTGACGAAATCCAGTCCGTATGATAATAATTGCAAAGATTTGCAAGAGCAAGGAATTGCATATGTCATGTGGAGATAGACTTGCCAAAGAGCTGCGGAGGAAGGGGTTTCGCGTTACACCCCAACGGACTGTGATCCTGGAAACCGTCGCTCATAAGGGAGGGCACCTGTCGGTTCAAGAAGTGTATGCACAATCGCAGCAACGGTTGCCTGGGCTGAATATCGCCACCGTCTATCGCACACTTGACTCGCTTCACAGAGCGGGGATGGTAAATCTCTTCAACTCGGGCTCCAGCCCTTCACGTTTTTCGCTGCGCGATCCACTTCACCCTCACGGGCATCTGGTGTGCGAGAAATGCGAAGATATCATCGATATCGACCCTGATCTGATCGACCACCTGGTGCAAGCCGTCGAGGTGAAAACGGGGTTCGCGATCGATTCCCACCACTTAACTTTGGTAGGCCTCTGTGAAGAATGCAAAAGTACAGAGATCGCCGGATGAGGGCAAAGTGAGAAAGAAGAGACTGTCGTGTGGTTCTCACCGGTAGCACTACATCTACCAGACGGATTCCTCCTGACCTGGATCTCGCTAGTGGGCTGGGGGCTCGCCCTGTTTGTGATCGCAGCCTCCATTCGCCAGACGCGTGCACAACTCGGGGAACGGCAGATCCCATTGATGGGCGTTTTGGCAGCCTTCATCTTTGCCGCGCAGTCGATCAACTTTCCGGTGGCTGCAGGTACATCCGGGCACCTCTTGGGGGGTACACTGGCTGCTATCGTCATGGGACCTTGGGCGGCCACGCTGGTCATGACCTCGGTGATCGCCGTCCAAGGCTTCCTGTTCCAGGACGGTGGGTTGCTGGTCATGGGTTGGAACATCCTCAACACAGGGGTCATCACGGCTTTTGTAGGGTATGGCGTATACATGCTCGTACGACGCCTGACAGGCAATTCATCGAGATCGCGCTTGGTCGCCGGCTCTGTAGGTGCATGGCTCTCGGTGCAAATGGGAGCGATCGCGACTGCTTTTGAACTTGCTCTCTCTGGAACGACACCGCTGCGTCTCGGCTTGCCAGCGATGATGAGTGTCCACATGCTCATTGGGTTGGGGGAAGCCTTAATAACTGTGGGGGCGATCGCATTATTGCAGAACACTCGACCGGAGGTACTAGAGGCGGGTGAGACTGCGCCGGGACGTCGGGGGGCGGGATTGGTTGTCGTGGGCCTGTTCGTGGCGATCACCCTGGCGTTCTTCTCACCCTTAGCCTCACCAAATCCGGACGGTCTCGAGTATGTGGCCAAGCGACAAGGTTTTCATGGCCTCTCTAGCAATTCCATATATGAGATCATGCCGCATTACACCTTGCCATTCGTGGCCGATGCTGCCTTGACGACAGTTCTTGCTGTCGCCTTGGGGACCTTGATTGTTTTCGCGTTCGCGTGGCTTGTCGGTCGTACCTCAACGCGACGTGAAGCTTCAGGGGATTAAATGCACGTCAATCTGGCGGATCAATATCGCCATCGCAGCAGCTTGCTCCACACCCTCGATCCCAGGGTCAAGGTGGTGACGACACTTGGCACTATTCTGGCTATTAGCTTGGTACCCGAGGGAACCTGGTGGGCTTTCGGCTTCTTTCTGCTCTTGATTTTGACAGCAGCCTGTCTGTCTCGTTTGGGAGTCACTTTCACAGTACGTCGATCTTTCATTGTGCTTCCGTTTGTGCTCGCAGCGCTTGCCGTTCCATTCACCACGCCGGGCCCGATGCTTTGGAGGCTGCCTCTGCTGGGGTGGGTGATCTCGGAGCCGGGATTGATTCGCTTCCTGAGCATCCTCATACGCAGTTGGTTGGCGGTTCAGGTGGCGATCCTGCT
>JABAOH010137176.1_pt1 | contig 21982 bp, 22 predicted proteins | sample 7062181 | NCBI WGS metagenome assembly JABAOH01 (sample SAMN14538630, study PRJNA623070) | marine sediment metagenome | biome: marine biome [ENVO:00000428]; feature: marine pelagic biome [ENVO:01000023]; material: deep marine sediment [ENVO:00002113]; isolation source: pool of 5 deep marine... | reverse complement strand
ACCTCTTCCAGCTTGTGGGACACGAACACCACGCTCATTCCCTCGGCGGCGAGGCTGCGCAGCGCGGCGAACAGCTTCTCTCGCTGGGTGGCCGAGATCCCGGTGGTCGGCTCATCCAAGATGAGTACCCGTGCCCCCAACCAGAGCAGCCGGACGATCTCCAGCTGCTGGCGCTCCCCCACCGTCAGGGTGCGCGCCGGCGCGCGGGGATCCAGCGAAAAGTCGAAGCGAGCGCACAGCTCGGTGAGGTGGCGGGCAGCCTCCGCCCGGTTGAGGCGCGCCGGCCCTGGGCTGCCGAGGAGGAAGTTGTCCACCACGGAGAAGGGGAGGAAGACCAGCGGGTCCTGGTGGAGCATGCCGATACCGTGGCGGATGGCGCCATCGGGGGTGCGAAAGATGGCCGTCCGGCCGTCGATCACGATCTCGCCGCCGTCGGCGGTGAGGAACCCGGAGAGCACCTTCATCAGCGTGGACTTGCCGGCGCCGTTCTCACCGAGCAGCCCGTGCAGCGTCCCGGACTCGATGCTGAGCGTCACGCCGTCGTTGGCCCGCACCGGACCGAAGTGCTTGTGGATCTCCCGCAGCTCGACGCTCATGCTGGGAGGGTAGAGGGAGCGAACCGGGCCGTGCACGCCGAGCGGGAACAACCTCGCACCGGCGTGCCGGGAGGAGGTCGCGCCTCCTCCCGGCAGGTCCACACCGCTGGCGGGCCGCTCAGCTCGTGCTGGCGCCCTTCATACCCTCGAGGAGCTGCTCCGTATACCAGATCTGGAAGTCGGTGCCTTCCTCGCCGTCGGCGAGGAAGGTCGACCCGTCCTGGTAATTCAGCGGGCCGACGAACAGGTTGATCGATCCGTCCGCCAGACCATCTATGAACTCGTCCAGGGTCGCGGCATTGTCGGCGGCCATGCCCTCGCCGAGAATGAAGCCCACCGCGGTCGTGTCCTTGTTGTTGATGTCGCTCCAGTCGGGACCGCTCCATTCCCAGTCGGCAACGAAGGTGCCGGCGATCACCGACCGCGCCACGTCCAGGTAGTCGGGCCCCCAGTTGAAGTACGGCACGCCCAGGCAGATCGCGGGGGCTTCCTCGCAGGCGCCCTCGAAGTCGTAGGGCACCGCCCATACCTTCTCATCCGCCGCGGCTCGCTGGCCGGCCACCACCAGACCCTCGGTGGTGTCGATGCCGGAGATGACCACGTCGGCACCGGAGTCGAAGAAGTCGTTGGCGACTTGCGTCGGATCCAGCGTCACCCCGGGAATCTGGAACCAGAACCCGATCCAGGTGACGGCGAATTCGAGGTCGGCCGGATCTTCGCCCCGGTAGGTCTCCCAGCAGTACTGGGCGCCGAGGTAGGCCGAGTTGGCGAGACGCCGCGTCTCATCGTTGATGAGGGGGCCGAGGTAGCCGATCGATCCGGTCGCGGTGGTGAGTGCCGCCGCGCAGCCGGCGATCATCTTCCCGAATTCCATCCTCCCCATCACGTTGCCCAGGTTGTCGAGCCCCGCGTAAGCCTTGCCCTCCGTCCAGGCGCTGTCGCCCGACGACCAGATCATCGGCACGTCCGGGTGTAGCTCGGCGGCCAGGAGGATGCCGTCTTTCATGTCGTCCGAAGTGGCGAAGATGAGCTGGGCCCCTTGGCTGATCATGTCCTCCACCACCTGGTCCACGGTGGTGCCGGGCCGGTCGGCGGGGTTGACCTTGTCCAAGGAGATCATCTCCCCGCCGAGCTGTTCCTCGACGTACCGTCCTGCTTCGAAGTGCGCTTGGCTCCAGCCGCGATCGTTCTCCGGTCCCACCAGGATCATCCCGAAGACGAATGGCTCTTCGGGTGTCGTCTCCGGCGGAACAGTGGTAGCGGCGGCGGTCGTTCCCGGGCCTTCCGTGGTGGTGGTCTCCGCCTCGTCGCCGCATGCTGCCGCCACCATTGCCAGCACCGCGACCGTCGCCAGGGGCCGGAGCCACTGCTTCCTCAACATGCTTGCTTCCCTCCTGCGTCCACCCACACGGCCGCCACCGGCGCGGCCTGCCTTCGATGATCCCACCCCGGCACCGAGTCGGCAACAGCGGAAGGTCCCATTCCGCTGCCGGTGGACCCGGGAGAGGTGCATCGCCGTCCTCGGTTCTGGTCAGCAGCCAGGTCTCATTCCCCTCCCGCTGCGGGCTGTGATGTGATTGACTGGAGGAGGGTGAGCGGCGCGGAGCGTCCATGGAACGCAAGGTGACCTTCACCGGGCGGCTCGGAGCCTCGTACCCGCGGGTACGCAAGCTGCTGCGCCACGACCCCTCCCAGCTGCTGCGTGCCATGGATGCCGTCGATCGCGACGGCGTCGCCGTCAAGGAGCTGAGCATCGACCTGGGCGGCCTGCGGGTGCACACCGAGATAACCCTGACCGTGGCCGATTTCGACGAGATGATGGGGCCCCTCCCCGTGAGCACCGCCCGCCTCCACTGCCGGTCGCTGGACCATCCCCACTTGATTCCTCCCATCGAGGCGATGGTCGACCTGTATCCGCTGTCGTCCGCCGAGACCGGCATCTCGGTGCTCGCCAGCTACCGAACCCGGCATGGAACCATGGGTGCGGTCGCCGACCTGATGTTGGTGCACCGCGCCCTGGAAGCCTGCCTGCAGGACAGCTTCGCCACCATGACCGGCAACCTGCAGTCGGCGGTGCGGAGAGATCAAGCGCTCGAGGTCTGATTCGCGGCCGCGGGGGGCGCCCCCTCCTCGGCCCATCGCAGCAGCACCGCCAGCGCCACCAGGTCGATAGCCCCCGCCAGCAGGGCAATGCCGCCGGGCCCGCGCCACCGCAGCACCGCCGGGCCCAAGGCCGCTCCCACCGCCCGGGCCGCCCCCATCGCCACCACCAGCAACGCCAGGTACCGGGTGCGCGCCGCCGGGCGCACTTCGCTGGCCAGGGGAATGGACGACACGATGGTGAACTCCACCCCGGCGAAGGCGAGCGCGAAGGCAGCCAGCCCGGCTCCCAGGCTGCGGTGAGTGGCCGCCAGTAGCGCGAACCCACCTGCCGATACGAGCAGCCCGATGGCCACCGAACGCCGTTTTCCCCAGCGATCGGCAAAGGCAAAGACCGAGCCCTCCCCGGCCAGCTCGGCAGCGGCCAGCAGGGTGCCGGCCCCGCCGAGCGCCAGCAGCGAGAGCCCGAAGCCATCCTCCAACCACGCCCCGAACACCACCAGCGCAACTTCCGAGGCCAGCGTGAACAGGGCGACCGCCACCAGGAGGGCCACCGCCGCCCTGTCGAGATGGAGGCGAGCGGCCGAACCCCGAGCCGCCGGAGCCTCCGTCTCGACCACCCAACTCAGAGCGAGCAGCGCGGCCAGCCCGAGCGCGGCCAGCATCCAGAAGGGGGCGTTCCAGCCGGCGCGGTCGATGAGCCAGCCCGCGGCCGGCGCCCCCACCAGCAACGAAGTCGCCCAGGTCAGCTCCAGCGCGGCGAGCACGCGTGCCCGCCGCCGATAGGGAACCTGGTCCGACAGGTAGGCCTGGGCGGCGACGTCGTACACCGGTTTGGCCACTCCCAGCAGCACGAATCCCACCAGCGCTCCAATGAACAGATCCGTGGCCGCGGTCACCGTCGCCCCGATGGCGAACAATGCCAAGCCGGCGAGGAGGAGACCGCGACGTCGCTCGGAGCGCCCGGCGGCAGCCACCACCGCGGGGGTAGCCAAGCCGGCCGTCCAGCGCGCCGCCACCAACAGCCCTGCTTGCCCCAGTGAGATGCCCAGGCCTCGGCTGATGGCGGGCAGGAACGGGTAGACGAAACGGGCCGAGGTGTTGACGACCAGCCGTGCGGCGGCCAGCAGCGAAACCCTCACCGGAAGCGAGAAGGAACGTCGCACCCGCCGTTGTTAGCCGCCGCGCGCCGCCGGCTCAACTCCCCCACCGCCGGTCTGCGGGGATTTTGCACCATCTCGGTAGTTCTTAGTATCTTCGCCTCGATGAGCGCGTTCTTGGTGATGCTGCGGGAGGGAGTAGAGGCGGCCTTGGTGGTGGCCATCGTGCTCGCCTACCTGCGCCGCCTCGGTCGCGGCGACGCCTCCCGCTGGGTATGGATGGGCACCGCCGCCGCGATCGTCCTCTCGCTCGTGGTGGGTGCCATCATCTTCGGCACCGTCGGAGAGTTGGAGGGGCGGGCGGAGGAGGTCACCGAGGGCTTGGTGGCCCTCTTTGCCGCCGGCCTTCTCACTTGGATGATCTTCTGGATGGCGGCGCAGGCACGCACCATCAAGGGCCGGCTTCAGGCGGATGTGGACGCGGCATTGCGCTCGGAGAGCGTGCTCGCCCTCGCCGGGTTGGCTTTCGTGGCGGTGCTGCGGGAAGGACTCGAGTCGGCGCTGTTTCTCATCTCAACCACGGTCGGCGCCGCGTCCGGTCTGGGCCAGCTGGTCGGCGGTGTGGCGGGAGTGGCCACCGCCGCCGGGGTCGGCTACTTGGTCTACCGGGGGGGTCGCCGGCTCAACTTGCGCCTGTTCTTCCGCATCACCGGCGCACTCATTCTGCTGTTCGCCGCGGGCCTGCTCGCCAAGGGGATCCACGAGTTGCAGGAAGCGCATCTCCTCGGCACCGTCAACGAGCACCTGTGGCGGGTCGGCTTCGCCGATCCGGACACCTCCCGCGTGGGCGAGTTCCTGAAGAGCTTGTTCGGCTGGTCGCCGGCCCCCTCCTTCGAGATGGCGCTGGCCTGGCTGGCCTACATCGTGCCGGTCGGCAGCGTCTTCCTGGCGGTGACCCGCCGGGTTCCCACCGCCTCCCAACCCGCCGTCGCAGCGGGCGAACCGACCGCCGCCCGCTGAACCGCAGCCGACGTCCCAAGAGGCGCGGCGACGTCGGCCCTGTGCCCCGGCCCGGCCGGGGGCTATCGTTGACCCACGATCGCCGCCATCGTCCGTGCGGAGAGTGCCCGTGCCGGTACCCAAACCAGAGTTCACCATCGGCATCGAGGAGGAGTACCTCCTCGTCGACCGCAAGACGCGAGATCTGGTGGAAGATCCACCCCCGTCGATGATGGACGAGTGCCGCGCGCTCCTCGAGGGGCAGGTGAGCCCCGAGTTCCTGCGCTCCCAGATCGAAGTCGGCACCCGGGTCTGTTCCAGCGTGCAACAAGCCCGCGACGATCTCGGCCGGCTGCGCCGGGCTGTGGCCGAGGTAGCGGGTCGCTACGAGTTGGGAATCATCGCTTCGTCCACCCATCCCTTCGCCCACTGGGACCAGCAGCTGCACACGGACGCAGAGCGCTACAACCTCCTGGCCCGAGATCTTCAGGTGGTGGCGCGCCGCCTGGTGATCTGCGGGATGCACGTACACGTCGGCATCAGCGACACCGACCTCCGCATCGACCTGATGAACCAGATCGTCTACTTCCTACCTCACCTGCTCGCCTTGAGCACCTCGTCGCCCTTTTGGCACGGGCTCAACACCGGCTTGAAGAGCTACCGGCTGAGCGTCTTCTACTCGCTGCCCCGCACCGGGCTGCCCGAGCAATTCAACAGCTGGGCCGAGTATCTGCGCCACGTAGATGTGCTCATCGATGCCGGACTCATCGAGGACCCCAGCAAGCTGTGGTGGGACGTGCGTCCCTCGGCCCGCTACCCCACCCTGGAGATGCGCATCGCCGACATCTGCACCCAACTCGACGACGGCATCACCGTCGCCGCCCTCTACCTGTCCCTGCTGCACATGCTGTACCGGCGGCGGCGCGACAACCAGCGCTGGCGCACCTACGCCAACATGCTGGTAGCGGAGAACGTCTGGCGGGCGCAGCGCTACGGCATCGACGACTCGCTCATGGACTTCGGCAAAGGGGAGCTGGTCCCCTACGCCGACCTAGTGGAGGAGATCATCGAGCTAGTTCACGAGGATGCCGAGGAGCTGGGCTGCGTCGCCGAGGTGGAGCACGCTCGTGACATCGTGCGCAGGGGAACCAGCGCGGACCACCAACTGGCCGCCTACGAAGCCGCGCACCGGGAAGGCGCGGACGAGCAAGAGGCGCTGCAGGCGGTGGTAGACAACCTCATGGAGGAGACCGTCGCCGGGCTCTGATTCGGTCGGCCGGCGCTCAATACGTCGCCCAGCCGTGCCGATGGAAAGGAGATGTACGACACGCAGACGGGGCGGTCCGCGCCCGCACCCGCCCCCGCCGGGACCGCCACCCGCGTCGCTTCGGACCTCTTTGCCAACCTGACCCGCGCCGTGCGCGGCAAACCCGACCAGCTGCGGCTAGCGCTCGCCGCGCTGCTGTCCGGAGGACACCTCCTCATCGAAGACATACCGGGTGTGGGCAAGACACTGCTTGCCAAAGCGCTGGCCCGGTCCATCGGCGGCCGCTTCCGCCGCATTCAGGGAACTCCCGACCTGCTGCCGGCGGATCTCACCGGCGTCGCCGTGTACCGGCGAGGTACCGAGAACTGGGAGTTCCATCCCGGCCCGCTGTTCGCCAACGTCGTCCTCGTCGACGAGATCAACCGGGCCACGCCTCGCACCCAGTCCGCCCTGCTCGAGGCCATGGAGGAGCGCCAGGTCACCGTCGATGGAGAGACCCACGCGCTTCCCGATCCCTTCTTTCTCATCGCCACCCAGAACCCCTTCGAGCACGCCGGCACCTTCCCCCTGGTGGAGGGACAGCGCGATCGGTTCGGCGTCGTGCTCGAGCTGGGACTCCCAGGTCGGGAGGCGGAACGGGAGCTGCTGCTGGGGCATGGCGGCGTCGCCGAGCTGGGCCGACTGGAACCGGTCGCAAGCCCGCAAGAGCTGCGGCGGGCGGTCAACGAGGCCGCAGCTACCCACTGCGACCCGGCGGTTGCTGAGTACGTGCTCGATCTGGTCGAGGCCACACGCTCGCATCCCGACATCACCCTCGGCGCCAGCCCTCGTGCCAGCTTGGGTCTCCTCCAGGTGGCACGGGCACACGCAACCGTCTCCGGCCGCAACTTCGTGACCCCCGATGACGTGAAGGCGGTGGCGGCGCCCGCGCTGGCGCACCGGGTGCTGGTGGCCGGCAGCGCCGACCTCCACGCGGCAGGGGTAGTGGTCACCCAGCTGCTCTTGCAGCTCGCCGTGCCTCGAGGCTGAGGCTCGTGACACGCCGGCGGGTGACTTCGCTGCGGCCTGCGTCCGGAAGCGTCGTGCTGGCGTTCTTCGCGCTCGCCCTGTTCGGGGCCTCGAGGACCACGGGCTCGGGCTGGCTCGTGCTGCTCGTGGCGGGCATGGCCGCCGCATTGCTGGTGGGGCTGGCGGCGCCGGTACGCGCGGTGATGATGGTGGAAATCACCGTGGCCACCTCCAGCGACGCCACTGTCGGTCGTCCCCTGCCGATCACCCTCACGCTCACCCGCCCGCAACACGGGATGCGGGTGCGCGTGGTCGAACCGGAGACCGAATGGTGCTGGGTATCGGCCCCAGGCAGCGGTGAGATCATGGCGACACCCCACCGGCGGGGGGTCTACACCGCGCTGACCGTCGAGGTCCGCTGCGGCGCGCCGCTCGGTCTGCTGTGGACGCGTCGCACTCTGCTGGTCAGCCTGCCGCGACCACTGGAGGTGGCTCCCCGGCCGGTGCCGATGCCCCTACCCGTCGAGTTGCGCGCCGGCGCCGAGGGCGATGCAGCTCCCCCGCGGCGGCGAAGGGGTCTGGACACGGTGCGCGGAGTGAGGGAGTACGCCGTCGGTGACCCCCTCAAGCTCATCCACTGGCCGGCCACGGCCCGTCGTGGCCGGCTCGTGGTGAAAGAGTTCGAAGTACCGGAGAGTCCTCGACTGGCGGTGCAAGTCGACCTACGCGGCCACCCCGACGCCGCCGAGCGGGCCGCCTCTCGGGCTGCCGGGCTGGTTCAGGCCGCCCGCCGCGCCGGCGTCCCGGTAACACTGCTGACCGCCGAGCCTGGGGGGCCCAGGGCAGGCGCCGTGGGGTCGAGCCTGGAAGCGGGACGCCGCCTCGCCCGGGCGGTGCCGGGACCCCCGGCGCAGGGGCCGGTGGAGCCCGGAACCCACATCGCGGTCGTGACGGCGACATGAAGACCGCTCTCCTTGCGCTGCTACGCGCCCCGGCGTCGTCACAAACCGAGGAGTCGATAGCCGTTCGCGCCGCCGTGCTGGGCACCGTCCTGCTCGCAGTGCTGACGGTGGTGCAGGAGGAGATCGTGTCGGCGCCGGTAGCGCTCGCCTCCCTGGTGGGCATCCCCGCCGGTTTCGTCGTCTCGCACATCAGGCGTCATCGGGAAGCACCACTGCTGAAGGTGGGACTGGCGGTGGCACTGATGGTGGCGCTGGGCAGCTTCCTGCAGAGGCTCCCCGACGCCGCAGGCGGCGATATCGCCCGCGTGCAGCTTCCGTTGGCGGAGCTGTTCCTCTGGGTGCAGGTACTCCATTCGATGCACGTACCCAGCCGCCGGGACCTGCTCTTCTCGGTGGCGTCGAGCGTGGTGCTGGTGGCGCTGGCGGCGACCCTCTCGGTGTCGCTCGCCTTGGGCCCCCTGCTGGCGGCATGGGGCGCCGCGGCCATCCTCAGCCTGGTGCTCGCCTACGGCAGTGTGCTCCGGGAGGTGGCACCGCTCGACGGGCGGAGCCCGCCACCGAGCGAGACGTTGCCCGGCAGCATGCGCGGCGCCGCATGGGCGGTGGGCTTCATTGCGCTGCTGGGTGCCGTGGTCTTCATGGTGACGCCGGCCGCCACCACGTCGCGGGTGCTCTCCTTCCCCGTGTCGCTGCCATTGGCCACCCCCGTCCCCAATCTGGGCGGTCTCGCCAACCCCACGTTGGGCGCCGCCGATCCCGCCCTGGCGAGCAGCGCCGGCGACATGCGCGGCCGGGCTTCGTTCGGCTACTTCGGCTTCTCCACCACGCTCGACACCTCGCTGCGGGGACGGCCCGACGGCACTCTGGTGATGCGGGTACGCGCCCCTGCCGCCGCCTTCTGGCGAGGCCAGACCTTCGACCGATGGGACGGGCGAGTGTGGTCGCTCACCGACGACGCCACCGAGCCGGTCTCGGGGCCTCGGCCGCTGCGCTTGCCTCCGGCGCCCGGCGACGGTCCTTCGTGGGTGACGTCCCAGGAGTTCGTGCAGACGTTCTACCTGGAGCGACCCGGGCCCAACCTCGTCTACGGCGCCTACCGGCCCCAAGAGCTCTACTTCCCCGACAACCGTGTGTTCCGGTTGTCCGACGGCTCCATCCGTGCCGGGCTCCAGCTGGGAACCGACGCCGTGTACACCGTGGTCAGCCGCCGTCCCGTCGTGACGGCCGAGGATCTGCGCGCTTCAGACGGCCTCGACCTTCCTCTGGACCCAGAGATCGCCTCCCGCTACCTGCAGCTCCCCCCGCTCCCGGAGCGGGTCGGCAGGCTCGCGGAGGAGATCGCCGCCACCGCGCCCACCACCTTCGACAAGGTACAGGCCATCCAGGCGTGGATGGCCGGCAACACCACCTACACGTTGGACATCCCACCTCTTCCAGAGGGAGCCGACGCCGTCGAGCAGTTCCTCTTCGTCGACCGTCGTGGCTTCTGTGAGCAGATCGGGACGAGCATGGTGGTGATGCTGCGGGCCATGGGCGTGCCCGCCCGTCTGGTAGTGGGCTTCACGCCCGGGGAACGCAACCCCTTCACCGGCTTGTTCGAGGTGCGAGCCAGCGACGCCCACGCCTGGGCCGAGGTCTACTTCCCCGGCATCGGCTGGCAGGGATTCGACCCCACCGCCAGCGTGCCCCTCGCCGGCGACCAAGGGTGGGAGCCGGCCGGCGGCGGAGTGGTCGGCTATCTGGCGGCGCGGCTTCCCTGGCTCACCGCGGTGCTGCCGGTCGCCCTGCCGGTCTTCGCCGCCATCTCCGGGGCGGCGGTGCTGCTCGTGGGGCTCCGAAGGTGGCTCGTCTTCCGGCGCGGCCGCCGGCGACGGTCCTGGGCCGACGCCGCGCTGGCCCGGCTGGAGCTCGAGGGCGCGGCCCGGGGCCGACCCCGCCGCAACCACGAGACGGCGCAGGAATACACGGCTGCGCTGCGTGAGAAGGCGCTACCCGACGCGAGGCTGTCCGACCTCGGGGAACTGCTCACCGCGGCGGCTTTCGCGGCGCGCCCGCTCTCCACCGAGGAGCGGGAGCGCGTCACCGCCTTGCTCGATGAGATCGCCGCGGCGCGGCCGCCGCGGACGCGGGCCCTCCGGCAGCTCGCTACCCGGCGCTAGCCGCCGCGGAGCCACTCACACCTTGGTGAGGAACTGGGCGATCTTGTCTTGCGCGGAGTGCATCACCTGAGCGGTGAGATCGTGCAACGCTCGGGCGATGGCGAGCTCTTCCCCGATGATCGGCATCGGTGGATCTGCCGGATTGCGGCGCGCCTTCCCCGCCGCCTCGAAGTGATCGCCCCGCAGATTGAGGACGGCATGCGCGGTGGTGTCGGTCTCGTCCTCAGTGAGGTGCAGGTTGAGGGTCACATCCTTCTCCAAGGTCCCTCCTCGCCGTTGTGTACCTCCATCATGCAGGCTGGCCGGCCCGGCGGGAAGGGGCCTTGGAGCAGGGCCGCCGGCTTCGGCCCCCGCCGCACCGGGGACGGGTCGCGGTGCTCGGCCAGTGCCGTGCCCGGCGCCGCCGGACGAAACCTCGCCCCACTCCGGAAAAAAAGGCCATAATCGATCCAACTGCCGGGTTCAGCGGCCAGCCGATCCGAGTAGGGACGCGATACCGAGGGTTTCTTGGCCAAACAGGAGGATGTGATCCGGGTGCAGGGCACCGTCGCCGAGACGTTGCCCAACGCCTTCTTCCGGGTGGAGATCGAGGGAGGCCTCGAGGTACTGGCCCGTGCCGCCGGCAAGATGCGCCGGGGCCGTTACATCCGCATCCTCACCGGCGACCGCGTCGAGGTCGAGATCTCCCCTTACGACCCCACCAAGGGCCGCATCGTCTGGCGCTATCGCTGAGCGCAGACCGGATCGCGGCTCTCTGCTGCGCCTCGTCTCACCCTCCATCCGGTCCCGGAGGCGATGGGGGATGAGATCAGGGACCATCCCCATATCGCCGCGGCGGCGCAGGGCCGATCCTGGTGTCGAAGGCCAACCAGGACTGCATGCCATGAAACCGACCGCCGGCAACCTCTGGGAGCGGGCAGGCCGCGTGGCCGCCGAGGCCCCGTCGTCCCGAGACCGCTACGTCGATGCGTTGCGAGCCCTCTCCATCTTGGCCGTGGTACTGGGTCACTGGCTGGTGGCGGCGCCCTATGTCACCGGCGACGGCGTCCGAGCCGGGCACTTGCTCCAAGTGTCTCCTTGGTCGCAATGGCTGACCTGGCTGTTCCAGGTGATGCCGCTCTTCTTCCTGGTGGGTGGATACGCCCACGCCGCGTCGTGGGAGTCGACTCGTCGCCGCGGCCTCCCCTACCGCCAGTGGTTGACCGAACGCCTGCGGCGCCTGCTGGCACCGGTGGTACCACTGGTGGCGCTGTGGGTGGTCATCATCGCCGCCGGGTCGGCCACCTCCCTCGATCCCTCCCTGCTCGCTCGAGCGTCGCAGGCCGCGCTGGTCCCCCTGTGGTTCCTCGCCGTGTACGTGGGGGTAGCGGCGCTGGTTCCCCTCAGCCAGGCGGCCTGGATGCGCTGGGGCTGGGGATCCTTCTGGTCATTGGCCGCCGCGGCCACCGCAGCGGACGTGTTGGGTCGGTGGGGTCCCGGCGGCCTCCGCTGGCTCAACTACGGGCTAGTGTGGCTCGCCGTCCATCAGCTGGGTTACGCCTGGCGAGAAGGTCGCCTCGACGGCCCGCGCCGGGCCCTGCCCTGGGCGGCCGGAGGGCTACTGGCGCTGGTGATGCTGATCACCGTGGGGCCCTACCCGGTGAGCATGGTGGGAGTTCCCGGCGCCGCCGCCACCAACACCGGCCCTCCCACCCCGGCGCTGCTGGCACTGGGAGTCGCCCAAGCGGGCCTCGCCCTGGCCGTGGCGGGGCCGGCGCGCCGGCTCCTCCGCCGCACGGCAGCGTGGAGGACCACCGTGTTGGTCAACAGCGTGATCATGACCATCTACCTCTGGCATCTGACGGTCATGGTGGCGGTCATCGGAATCGCCGTGGCCGCCGGGGGACTCGGGCTGCGCGCGGTGCCCGGAAGCGGTTCTTGGTGGGCCCTGCGGCCCCTGTGGCTGGTCGCGATGGGCGCCGCCCTGGCGGTGCTGGTGGTACCGCTCGCCGTGTTCGAGCACCCCGTACGCCCCCGGGTGACGACCCCACCGGCGCTCTGGCGGCCCCTCACCGCCACCCTCGCCGGTGGCGTCGGACTGGCCACGATGGTTCTCGCCGGTATCTCCGGCGGCGGGTGGCTCGGGCTGCGCTGGGAAGCGGTGTTGCTGACCGCACTGGGAGCCCTGTTGGTGGGCGCCCTCCCGGCAGCGCGGGCCGCCTCGCACCCGCCGCGGCGCTGACGGGTGCCCGCGGCCCCGAGCGCGGACCGCTGCGGAGCCGTCACGTCACTCGGCAACCGGAGCGAGAGTCGTGAGCAGTCGCTCCCGGTACTGCAGGAGGGCGTCCCGCCCGCGCCTGGTCAGAGCGATGGTGGTCTGTGGTTGTTTGCCCTTGAAGCCCTTGACGATCTCCACGTAGCCCGCCGTCTCCAGCTTGGCGAGGTGGGATCCCAGATTGCCCCAGGTGAGGCCGGTCTGCTGCAGCAGGTAGGTGGCGTTGGCGCTCTCGACCACGAACAGGTTGGTCATGATCGACAGTCGGGCCGGCTCGTGGATCACACGATCGAGGTTCCCCGACGGCCCGCCCGAGGTCTCACGGCCCCCCATCAGCACTTTCCCCGTCGCCGGCCGGAAGCACCGGGTAGTCCCGCAGGAACCGAGCCAGTTTGTACAGGCCGGTAGCGACGATGGGCGCAGCCGGGACCGTGAAGGCGACCAACGGCGACACCCTGACGTCCCACAGGAGATCGGGCCAGATCAGCAGGGGCATCCCCAAGCCGAAGAGCAGCCCGTAGACGTAGAAGCGGGGAACGTCGAGGAAGTGGGCCATCGCGCCCAAGACCACCGTGGCATTGACGAACCAGACCACCGGGATGACGACCTCCAGGCTGGCCACGGACACCCCGGATGCATACACGATGGCGGCAACGGCAAAGACGATGAGCCCGACGACTACCGACGCCAGCAACGCCAGCCTGGTGGCCCTGATGCGGCGGCGGCGGCGCGGCCCCGGCTGGAACTCGCCCAAGCGTGAGCGGAGCAGACGATGCCGCATTACCAGCAGCGCCGCGACCAGCACAAATGCAGCCCCCACCATGATCAGGAGGCCGAAGCCCTCGCTGCCAATCCAGTCGGTAACCACGGCGCCGATTGCCATGGTCGTCATCATCAAGCCCAGGACCACGTCGAAGAGCCCGTCTTCGTAGAACTTGCGAAAGGTTTCCTTCTCCAGCGTCTCGAGGTTGGTGAGTCCCGTCACCGCAATCACCTCCGCGACCACAATCTGTTGCCTTGCAGAGTACTCTGTATCACAGAGTTTACACCAGCTCTGGGGGAGCAGTCAAGAGCTCACTGGGTCAAACGAGATCTCTCCCCACCGCTCACCGCGCTGCGGCCGCGCGCTCATCACAGTGGGCCCGGGTCCGACGACGACTAGCCGAGGCCTCCGATATCTACGTCGTAGGCGTCCCAGACCAGATCGGCGCCCCGCTGGCGGTGACGCACCACCTTCCCCAGGAACGCCACGACCTCCTCGCGCAGCTCCTCCGCCGTGCCCTCGGCGCCGGTCGTGGCCGCCAGCAGCTCGGCGACCGCGTCGCGCAGCTCTACGTGCTCGGCTCGCATCTGCGCGACGGCATTGGAGAGGCGGGGGGCCTGCTCGACGATCTCGTTGAGCAAACCGTCCTCGTCCTCGACCTCGACGATGTGGTCCTCGAGCGCCACGCTGAGTTCGCTCAGCTCCGTAGCCACCCGCTCCCGCCACACCGAGCCGGTGCCCGTGGGGCGGGCGATGGCCCGCTCCAGCTCCTGGGCCGCCTCCAGCAAGGCGCGGCGGCGGGCGCGGGCGGCCCGCAACGCCTCTTGGTCGCTCACCTCGGCGCCCTCCTTTCTCTGCGGCCCGGCAGCCGCCTGGATCAGTCTCGCCGTCTGGATTCTCAGACTACCGGGCGAGCCGCTTCTGGCGTTGGGAGCCGGCCCATTGCCCTCTAGGCTGGCGCCGCCTCCCAGGCAGGACACCGTGGACGACACCACACCGCTGCTCCGACCCACCCGACTGCGCGGCGCGCTCCCCGCAGTCCTCGCGGCGCTGCTTGCCGCGGCCACCCTGGCCGGCATGGTGACGCTGTGGCCCACCGGTGAGTTCGGCGCCGACTTGACGGCGCTCGGGGTAGCCACCGACGCCTACCAGGCGGAGGTCGCCGGCGTGACGACTGAGCCCTGTTTCGGCACCACCCCCGAGGAAGGCATCCCCTGCCGGCGGGTGACGTTCCTCATTACCCAGGGGCCCGACCGGGGCCGCCCCTTCGCCCAGGACTTTCCCATCGACCTGGCCAGCACTCCAGAGTTCACCGTCGGGGAGAAGGTGGTGCTCTATCCCATCGAGGGTGCCGCTCCCGGCTTCGAGTACCAGTACGCCGACCGCCAGCGTCGCCCCACTCTGATCTGGGTAGCGCTCGCTTTCGCGGTGGCGGTGGTGGCCCTGGGGCGGATGCGAGGGCTGGCGGCGCTGGCAGGGTTGGGCGCCAGCCTGGTGGTGCTGCTGGTGTTCGTGCTGCCCGCCATACTCGAGGGCCGCACTCCGGTGCTGGTGGCGGTTGTAGGTGCCGCGGCCATCGCCTACCTGGCGCTCTACCTGGCGCACGGCTTCTCCCCCAAGACCACGGTGGCCCTGCTGGGTACCTTGGGATCGCTCGCCCTGACGGCCGGCCTGTCGGCCCTGGTGATCGCCGCCGCCCGTCTCTCCGGCTTCGCCACCGAGGAGAGCCTCTACCTGACGCTGGTGCCGGGACAGATCAACGTGCGCGGGCTGCTGCTGGCGGGGGTGGTGCTGGGAGCGCTGGGCGCCCTCGACGATGTCACGGTGACGCAGGCATCGGCGGTGTGGGAGGTGCGCCGGGCCAATCCCGGGCTGGGCGTGCCCCAGTTGATGCGCGCCGGACTGAGGGTGGGCCGCGACCACATCGCTTCTACCGTGAACACGCTGGTGCTGGCCTACGCGGGCGCTTCGATGCCGCTGCTCATCCTGTTCGTCCTCTCCCGTCAGTCGCTCGGCTCGATCGCCAACAGCGAGGTGGTCGCCACCGAGATCGTGCGCACCCTGGTGGGCTCCATCGGATTGGTGGCGGCGGTGCCCATCACCACCTGGCTGGCAGCCCAGATCGCCGTCACCCAGCCGGGCGGCGACCGGCCGGACGCCGCTGAGCAGCCGCCCTACTCCGAGGCGGGCCCCTAGGCTCGGCGGGTGCGGGCACCCAGCTACGACGGTCACGGACTGGTCAATCTGGTCGCCGAGCTGGAGCGACGTTTGACGGGATCGTCGCCGGTTGCTCCGCTCCATCCCGAGCTGGGACGGCACCTACCTGCCGCCGATTCTTACCTGCTCGTGCTCGTCGACGGCCTGGGGGATCACCAGCTCGACCATCCTGCCGCGGCAACCCTGGCCCGTGACCGGGTAGCGGCGCTCGACGCCCCCTTCCCCACCACCACCCCGGTCGCCATGGCTTCCATCGCCACCGGCCGTCCCCCCGCCCAGCACGGCCTGCTCGGCTACGAGATGTGGCTGCCCGAAGCGGCGCAGATAGTGAACACCATCTGGTGGGTGGATCACCATGGCACCCCGGTTGCGATGGACCACGCCGCCTTTCTCCCCGCTCCCAACCTGGCCGAACGTCTGCAGGCCGCCCGATGCCGCGCGGTGGTGGTGCAGCCGGCGGTATTGAGTGCCAGCCCTCTCAATGAGGTGCTCCACAGGGGAGCCATGGTCATACCTGCCGCAGACGACGGAGCGGCGGTGGAAGGTGCGTTGGAGGAAGCTGCCGTAGCGGGCAGCCTGGTGGTGCTGTACCTTCCGTACCTCGACTACGCCGCCCATGCCACCGGTCAGACCTCCAGGGAGTACGCCGCCGTCGTCCGGCTGGTGTCCTCGCTCTGGGACGAGCTGCGCGGGCGCCTGCCACCGGGAGCTTCGCTGCTGGGCACCGCCGACCACGGACACGTCGACGTAGCCCCTGAGCGCCGTCATGCGTTTCGTGCTCCCGCCGGGCTCACCCTCTACGGCGACGCCCGCGCGATCTTCGCCCGCGGCGACCCCGACCTCGCTTCCCGGCTCGCCACCGGCTTGCCGGCGCGGTGGGTGGACGCCGCCGGGATGGAAGGATGGTGGGGCCCCGGGCCTCCGCACCCCGAGCTGGAGCGCCGGGCACCCGACGGGGTGTTCCTCGCCGACGACGGGTGCGCGTTGTTCCCCGCGGGCGATCCCGGCACCGTGGGCCACCACGGGGGCCTCAGCGAGGCGGAGCTGCGCATACCCCTGCTGGTGGGCGGGTAGCGATCCGGCGGGCTCAGCTGGCCCGTGGCACCTGGCGCAGCCAGCGCTGCCGCAGCCGGCGCCGCTCGGACGGGGTCAATCCGCCCCAGATACCGTCGGCTTGACCGGTCTCGATGGCGAAAGCCAGGCACTCGTCGCGCACGACGCAGCCCGCACAGACCGCCTTGGCGGTCGCCGTGTCACGCGGGTCGTCCGACAGCGGGAAGAAGAGGTCCGCCTCGTAGTCCAGGCAGGCCGCCGCCTCCCGCCAGCCGGCGGGCTCGTGGATGGTGAGCGGGTGCTCGCCAGTCATAACCCTATTGCAACGCCTCTCCGGCGGAGGATGTTCCCGAGAGGGGGGGTCGACGGAAGCCGCCCGCCACCGCGGCGAGCCGCCGGGCGAAGTCGATAGGGGTGCGATCCTCCAGAAAAGGGCCCACGATCTGCAGTCCCACCGGCAGTCCCCCGGCGGTCAGCCCCACCGGTGCCACCGTCGCCGGTAGATAGGCCGCCCCCACCATGCCGATCCAGACCAGCTGATCCCAGTATGAGCGCTGCTCACCGTTCACCTCGATGGTGCGGGCATTGAGGTCGGGGCTGGGGTCGTGAGGGACGGCGGCCACCACGTTGACCGGGCACAGCAGCACGTCATAGCGCTGGAAGAACTCCTCCCAGCGGGCCCGCAGGTGCTGCCGCTTCTCATCGGCTCCCATCCACTGCCGGTGTCGTTGCGTGCCGTAGCGAGCCACCCGGGCCGCCGCCGAGTCGTCGTCCTCCGCCAGCAGCTCCGCCTCCTCGGCCAGTGCGGCGAAGGCGCCCTCGGGAAGACCGGCAACGGTCACCGCGTACAGCAGTCGCAGGAACGTGCGGTGGGCGTCCCCGGCATCGAACTGGGGTCGGTCGCTGGCGACCGTCACACCGCTCTGCTCGAGGCGCTGCACTGCCTCCTCGAGCGGCCGGCGTACCTCCTCCTCCAGCGGAGCCACCCCGTCTTCCAGCCAGGCCGCCACCCGATAGCCGGCGAGGGTCTCGGCCCGGGGCGGAGGCAGCTGCAGCCGCCACGCCGCCCTCGCCCAGCGGTCGGGCCCCGCCAGCACCTCCATCGCCAGCGCCAGGTCGTCGGCGGAGCGCCCCAGCGGCCCTGCCACCGCCACGTCGGCTTCGCCGAGGAACCCGGGCGGGGGAGGAAGGTGGCCCCGCAAGGGGACGATGCCATAGCTCGGCTTGTGTCCATAGACGCCGCAGAAATGCGCCGGGGTGCGTATCGAACCCCCGATATCGCTGCCCACTTCCAGCGCGGTGAGTCCTGCCGCCACCGCGGCCGCGGCGCCCCCCGACGAGCCCCCCGGCGTTCGGTCGGGTGCCCACGGATTGGCGCTGACGCCGAACAGCGGGTTGTAGCTCTGCAGGTCGGCGGCGTAGGCGGGCAGGTTGGTCTTGCCGAAGACGATGGCACCGGCCTGCTTCAGGCGAGCCACAGCGACGGCGTCGTCCGCAGGAACATGCTCTCCCCACAGCGGCACCCCACAGGTGGTGCGCATACCGGCGGTCTCGAAGCTGTCCTTCACCGTCATGGGGAGGCCGTGCAATGGTCCCAGCTCGCCGCCGGCGGCCACCGCGTCGTCGGCTGCCGCCGCCTGGTCGCGGGCCCCTTCCGGGTCGAGGGTGACTACCGCGTTGAGCTGCGGGTTGAGCCGCTCGATGCGCGCGAGGTACACGTCGAGCAGCTCGCGGGACGACAGCTCTCGATCCCGGATGCGCCGCGCCAGCTCCACCGCCGGCAGGAAGGCGACCTCGTCGTTCAGGACGTCGCCTCCGGCGCCTCATACGGTTCGGGAAGGAAGCCCGGCTCGTAACGGCGCAACTCGCGGCGAGCCACGGACATCTTGTGCACCTCGTCGGGCCCGTCGGCGATCTGCAGGGTGCGGGCATGTGCGTACATGCTCGCCAGCGGGAAGTCGTCGCTGACCCCGGCGCCCCCGAAGGCCTGCATGGCCCGGTCGAGCACCCAAGTGGCCACCCGCGGCGCCACCACCTTGATGGCCGCGATCTCGATGCGAGCGCTCCGCACCCCGACGGTGTCGATGAGCCAGGCGGTCTTGAGGACGAGGAGCCGCGCCTGCTCGATCATCAAGCGTGCCTCGGCTACCCAATCCTGGAACACCCCCTGCTCCGCCACGGTCTTGCCGAAAACGACCCTGGCCTTGGCCCGGGAGCTCATCATCTCGAAGGCGCGCTCGGCCATCCCGATGAGGCGCATGCAATGATGGATGCGGCCCGGCCCCAGGCGCGCCTGGGCGATGGCGAATCCGCTGCCCTCTTCGCCGAGCAGGTTCTCCTTCGGTACCCGCACCCCGTCGTAGTCGATCTGGGGATGGCCGCCGCGCTCGTGGAAGCCGAACACGGCGCGGTCCCGCCGGATGTTCACCCCGGGAGCATCCAGCGGCACCAGGATCATGCTCTGGCGGTGATAGGTGTCCGCCTCCGGGTTGGTCACCCCCATCACGATGGCCACCCGGCAGCGCGCTGAGGCGGCACCGCTCGACCACCACTTGCGCCCGGTGACGACGTAGTCGTCGCCGTCTTTCTCGATCCGGGTGCGGATGTTGGTGGCGTCGGAGGAGGCCACGTCGGGCTCGGTCATCGAGAAGCAGGAGCGGATCTCCCCCTCCAGGAGGGGCGCCAGCCATCGCTCCTGCTGCTCCGCCGTCCCGAACATGGCGAGGATCTCCATGTTGCCGGTGTCCGGAGCGGAGCAGTTGAGGGCCTCGGGGGCGAGATGCGGGCTCCAGCCGGTGATCTCCGCCAGCGGAGCGTATTCGAGCACGGTCAGCCCGGCGCCCCACTTCTCGTCGGGCAGAAACAGGTTCCACAGGCCGCGGCGCCGCGCCTCGGCCTTCAGCTCCTCGATGATGGGAGGGTGATGATGCGGGTCCCCCGCGGCGCGCATCTGCTCCTGGTAGACGGGCTCGGCCGGATACACGTAGCCGTCCATGAAATCGAGGAGTTCCTCACGCAGCTTTTCGACCTTGGGCCCGAACGCGAAGTCCATGCCGCCTCCTGATTCGACCTCTCCCAACCTAACCGCCGGGAGGGCCGGCTGCGCCCTGGCTATCGTGACGCTCCGATGTCCCCGGACCGCCCGGCCCACCCCGGGTCGCCACAGCCGCCGCTGTTCACCTTCGAGGGAGTGACCGTGGACGGCGGCCCCGACCAAGCCCTGCTGCGCGACGTCGATGCCACCGTGCCCGACCAGGGAATCACCGTGGTGCTGGGCCCATCGGGGAGCGGCAAGACGACCTTGCTGCGGCTGTGCAACCGCCTCGAGGTCCCCTCTTCCGGACGGGTGCTCTTTCGGGAACAGGACGTGGCGGCCCTCGATCCGCTCACCCTGCGCCGTCGGGTGGGGATGGTGTTTCAGCAGCCGGTGCTGTTCGGGGGAACGGTGCGCGACAACCTACGCGTTGCCGACCGCACCGCTGCCGAGGAGCGCTACGCCGCCACCCTGGAGCGCGCTCATCTGCCGCCCTCCTTCCTGGACCGTCGCGCCGCCGAGCTGTCCGGTGGCGAGGCGCAGCGGGTCTGTCTGGCCCGCGCCCTGCTCATTGGCCCCGAGGTATTGCTCATGGACGAGCCCACGGCCTCCCTCGATCCGGCAGCCTCGCGCGCCCTCGAAGAGCTGGCGCGTCACCTCGCCGCGGCCGGGGTACCGGTGCTGTGGGTCACCCACGACCTGGAGCAGATGCGCCGCCTCGGCGATCGGGTCTTGTTGCTCATAGGGGGACGCGCCGCCTTCGCCGGATCGTGCCCTGAGCTGGAAGGCACCGCCGATCCGGCGGTTCGGCGCTTCCTGTCGGGAGATGCTCATGCGGGCGGGTGACGTTGGCGCCGTCGGTCTGGTGGCCTCGCTGCTCTTGGTGGCGGCGGCAGTGGCGCTGTCGGCCCTGCGCCGCTTGGGCCTCGAGCGAGGGATCATCTGGGCCACCGCCCGCGCTGCGGTGCAGCTCCTCGCCATCGGCGCGGTGCTGGCGTTCATCATCGACCCGGAGCAATCCCTGTTGCTCTCTTGGGGATGGGTGGCCTTCATGGTGCTCTTTGCCGCCGTGGTGATCCGCCGGCGGGCGCCGGAAGTGCCTGCGGTCTTTGGGCTGGGCTTGCTGGCGCTGAGCGCCGCCGCCGCGCTCACTCTGGGAGTCATCTTCGGACTGCGCATCTTCCCGCTGGAGGCACGAGCACTGGTACCCCTGGCGGGGATGATGATCGGCAACTCGATGAACGCCACCGTCGTCGCCGCCCGCCGGGTCGTCGAGGAGCTGCGGGACAAGCGATCCGAAGTCGAGGCCCGCCTCGCGCTGGGTCACCCCTCCAGCCTCGCCTCCCGCCCCTACCTGCGGAGCGCCCTCAGGACCGCCCTCATCCCCCACATCGAGACCACCAAGGCGGTGGGTCTCGTCTTCCTGCCCGGTGCCATGACGGGGCTCATCCTCGCCGATGTCGACCCCGTCGACGCGGTGCTGGTGCAGGCCGCCATCATGTACCTGATCCTCGGCTCGGTGGCCACCACCACCACCGTCATGGGCAGCGGCGTGGTGCGACGCCTCTTCACCCGTGACCACCGCCTCCGGGCGCTGCCCCGGCCGGCCGAGGACTGAGCGGGCCCGGCTGATCAACCCGGCGCGGCGCGGAGTAGCAGGGCGCGGAACTCGGCTAGCTGACGCAGCGGCGCCAGGTCGGGATCCGTCTCCAGCTGGCGAACCGGCCGGAAGCCAGCTTCCACCGCGTCACGCAGCGCCCGTAGTGCTCCCCGGGTGTCCCCCTGCAAGGAGCGAGCACATCCGATGTTGTAGAGAGCCACCGCCCGCACCTCGCCGGCTCCGTCGGCGGAGCGATCCACCAGCCAGCGGCCGATGTCTTCGGCTTCCCGCAGTGCCCTCGCTCTCACCGCGGCCGCCTGCACCACCAGCGCGTCGGCCGCCGCCACCGCGGGGTGGCGCACCATCTCCGCGGCGGACTCGAGGTCGCCGGTGTCCGCGAGCGCCTCCGCCAAGCGGCCCGCCACCGCCCCGTCATCCCCGGCGGCGTTCATGGGGCGGAGCAGTCGCAGCGCCTCCTCCGGCCGGCCCGACCACAGCAGCGCCGACGCCGCTTCGAGCCCCTCTCCGCCGTGGCGGGCCAGCACCGCCTCCCCCAGTACGCTGGCTTCCTCGTCGGCGCCGGCGCGGTGGGCCGCCGCCTGCGCCGCGAGCAGCACATCGGTGGGGGCGGCCGCTCCCTTGGGACCCAGCAGCAGCTCGGCGGCCCGCCGGAACTCCCCCTGCTGCACCAGCAGCGCCGTCAACGGCCGGAACGCGGTGGTGTCGCCGCTCCCCAACCGCTGCCGCAAGGCCTGCTCCGCTTCCCGGTAGCGCCCCGCCTGGAGATAGGTCCGCTCGACGAGCTGCGCCGGCGGGATGATGCCGGCGGGCGGGGCGTCGACGAGACCCACGGCCTCGTCGAGCTTCCCC
>JABAOH010145838.1_pt3 | contig 21996 bp, 17 predicted proteins | sample 7062181 | NCBI WGS metagenome assembly JABAOH01 (sample SAMN14538630, study PRJNA623070) | marine sediment metagenome | biome: marine biome [ENVO:00000428]; feature: marine pelagic biome [ENVO:01000023]; material: deep marine sediment [ENVO:00002113]; isolation source: pool of 5 deep marine... | reverse complement strand
CGCTGACGGCTGGTCCCCAACGTACAACACTCCGCTGTCATCCTCTCAGGGCAGGACGCCTAGATCCACGTCCCCCAGGGCGACACCCCAGACCTCCTTCTTCACGAAGTCGATCTGATATCTTGTCCAGCCTTGCGCGCCCTGATTCTGGTAGTAGTAGACGTTCCCCTGATTCGTCCCGATGACTATGTCCGACCATCCGTCTCCGTTCACATCTCCGGTGGCCAGGCTGAACACCTTGTCGACGTCCTCCTCCAAAGTGGTGGAGGACCAGGATGTTCCAGCGCCGTTCGTGTTCAGGTGAACGTAGACCCTCTTGTTGTCCGTGCCTGCCGCAACGTCCCCGTCCCCGTCGTTGTCGAAATCGCCGACGCCCACGCTCAACACCGGATTTGAGGAGGGGATATCCACTCTAGACCAGGAAGTACCGGTTCCCCCATTGAGGAGAACTGCCACATACCCTGATTGTAGCCCCGCGGCTATGTCCTCGTCGCTGTCCAAGTCGATTCTACCAACCGCAACCGTGTTGACTTCGCTCCCCATGTCCACCGTTATGCTGTTGGGGGTGACTACGGTAATCCTCTCGACCACCAGGTGGTCAATGTAGAGCGTGTCTTGTCCTGTACTGCCGTTCTCCCAGGAGAGGTCGATGGCCTTGATGTAAACGTTCTGCCCTCCCACCCAGGTGGGAAGGACGAAGGCCTGATAGGCATCATCATCCTGGGTCTTAGTGACCGTGAACATTCTAATGTATGCCTTGTCATCCAGGGAGTAGTACACTTCGATGTCGTCATCCTCGAGGTTGGGGGTGTGGTAGGCCTGCATCTTTAGCCGGTACGTCGTGCCGCCGCTCCCCACGTTGTTGAGGACCCAGGTATGCTCCAGCCTGCTCGTCTGGCCATCCTCTTCCCACGTCTGAATGGAGACGTCGTCGAACCAGACCCTCGCCTGGGCCGAGACACCATTCGGGCCGTTGAGGTCGAAGGTCAGTCGTACAGCAACAACGTCCCCATGTCCGCTTTGGCTTGCGCCATCCACCCTCAACTCGTACCAGGTTCCGGAACTCTGGACGCGGTCATCCTCCCATACAGTCTCCAACGTGCCGTCCTCGTACCGAAGGACGAGTCCCTGCTGCTGCGTGTCCGGTGGCGAGCTAACCCAGCTCTTCCTGAAGCTCAGCGTCAGCGTGTAGCCAGTGCTGGCGTTGATGGGCTGACTCAGGACCTGCTCTCGATAGCCGGCGAACTTCGAGTCCTGTCCTAGGGTGTTCTCCGCCCGGAAGGACCCGCTGCCGTCCGTGGTGGCGGACTCGCTGTCCCAAACGGTCTGTCCCTGGGTCTGGGTTAGGACTTGTACAGGCCATGCACTCAAATCGGATAGGAAGGGCGTGTCCTGTATCCTCTCGGTGAAGGAGGTGCCGTTGGTCAGTGCCTCCGTGATGGACTCGTAGATGTCGTCGGAGGTTTGCAGGTCTCCCAACCCCCCGGCCCTCGTGCCCAGCGCAGTGGTCTCCTGCCCTGCGTAGTAGGACGCAACAAGGGTCGTGCCGAAGATGCCGTTGCCGTCGTTGAAGTAGACGTGGACTTTCTTGTCCTTGTTCCCCGCCACGAGGTCCAGGTCCCCGTCCCCATCCACATCGGCGAACTTGAGGGAGGTAAACCAGTTGGCGGAGTCTATGAGGGATGAGCTCCAGTAGCCGTCGTTCTCGTAGAGCCAGAGCTGTCCGTTCTGCGTGCCAGCCACGACGTCATCGTCGCCATCTTGATCCACGTCTCCGGCCGCCACGGACCGGACCTCGCTGCCGGCGTTGACGTCCAGTATGATGCGTTGCCACATGCTCCCGTCCCCGAAGACGTTGCGGTAGACCAAGACACCCCCCGACTTGATGCCCACGACGGCGTCCAGGTCGCCGTCCCCATCAAACTCCCCCAACGCTATGGAGTAGAAGGGCCCCTTACCCCACTTCGGGTCCTGTTCCTGGGGCGTGCTGTCGAACACCTCGTAGGCCGTCTTCTGCCAGCTCCGGTCGTTCCTGTAGAAGTAGCCGTAGAACTTTTGACCCATGGGGTTCTTGAACTCCTCCACGGAGTTCATGATGTCGAGGAGCCAGAGAGGGCCGATGACGTCCACCTGCCTGGTCAGGTAGCCGTAGTTCTCGTCCAAGTCGGAGAAGGTCCTGATTCGGAAGTTGTAGCTGTTGTTCCCGTACAACCAGGCGTCAAAGTTCGGACTCGTGAGATCGATGGAGAAGGCGTACCTCTTGGCGTCGAGGCCGCTGTTGTTGATGGCGGCGGCGCTCACTGGCGAGTTCCCCGGCTCCGCCCATACCTGTATGCCTCCTAAGAAGTCCTGGAGGATAACGTCGCCTATCTGGAAGGTTCCATCTGTGCTCTTCACCTCAAGCACGACGTACACCTTCTCCGTGAACTGGAAGGAGGTGGCGGGCTGGGTATGTAGGGCGTCCTTGTAGAAGAGGATCCTGGGGTAGGCAGGAGCGTTTCCGTCCTGATCGGTAACTAGGATGGAGTCCGTGGCAAAGAGTCTGTTCTTCGGAGGCTCCACGATGCTCGCTTTGAGGTCTATTTCCACGGGGTAGGTGCCGTAGGCGAGCTGAACCCCATCGTACCCGTGAGCGGAGCTGTTGGTGCTGAACTTGTGGGTGTAGATGTAGAAACCATCAACGTACTCCAAGAACGTGAAGGCGGAGGTGGAGGAGGGAACCGACATCGAGGAGGGTCCCTGCGTGTAGGGAGGGTTACTGTAGACAATCGCTTGCACGGGGGTCGTGGCTACGTCGTATAGGCGGAGAGCGTTCGAAAGGTCGAGGTTTGGGAGGTACTTGGAGGCGACCACCACGACGACAGTCTCCCCCTTCTTAAAGGTCCTGGTGCTCTCAGCGTTGTACTTGGCATCATCCCAGGCCGTCTCATTGTATATGTCGAACCGCTGGAGGTTGCTGTGGAAGGTGAGGCCTTCGGGACCCTCAGGGATGACTATAGATCCGAAATCCGTTACCTTGAGGATAAGGCGGGTCTTGGTCTCGTGCCCCCCCAGGTCTGTGGCGTTCAGGATTATGATTCCGCCGTCCCAGCGTTTCAACGCCGCGTAAGTGAGGGACCGGCTGAAGACGCCGTCCCCCGCCGTCTTATCGCCCGCTAGGGAATCACCGTTATCCACCATCTTAACGTACCCCAGGGGGGTTCCGTACAGCCCGAAGGTGAGATAGGCCCATACCGACTCAGAGTTCAGGTCAGCGTCCGGATCGATTATCTTGGCGTACAGGGTGAACTTATCATCCACCTTCACCGTGTCTCTCGTGGCTGTGGAGGGATCCGAGTCCACCCACTTATCCAAGAAGATGGGTGCCTGGCTTCCCGGGGCCCCCAGCAAGGCTTCATCCCACAGGACGACCCCCCGGTCGAGGTCCACGACGATGACGGAGACCAAGGCATCCTGAGGAATGCTCTCGTTGAGATAGATCCAGTCCTCCCCTATGTTCCAGTGCGCGTCAGGACCCTTTACCCCGTAGTTCTTGAGACTCACGCCGTCGAAGATGGTGCCCTTTGTCTGCAAGACCTCCGTCCGGTTGCCGATGGTCAGATAGATTCGTGTGCTGCTGGCGGGGAGATCATCTCCTCCCAGGTGGGTGAGGTTGATGTACGCACCGTTCCAGGCCCCCGCGTCAAAGAGGCCAGTGAGGCTGCCCTCGAAGGAGACCCTTCCCCTGGCCGTGGGGGTCGGGATGGTGTAGACCCAGAGAATGATGGAGGAGAAGATGATGACGGTAATCAGGAGGACCAGGATCGTGCCTAGAACTTCCGATACCCCAGACTGGTCAAAGGGTCTCTTCCTTAACACAGGCTGTCCTCCGAGCGCAAACTTGGGAGTCCTTGGAGCACCTGGCTATTTAATCGTTGTCGACCAATTACCACTTAAGATATCCGGGGCCAGGCCTATCGCGCCTTAGCCTCCATAGCTCCCTCTCTCGCCTCCTTCTGCACCTTCTTGGGGATGGGGGCCTTCTTGAAGACGAACAGCAATTGGGAAGGTTGGCCGCTTCGCCCCCTCATGGGCAAGGCCCTGATGTAGCAGAATATCTTCGAACCATTCCCCTTGACGATGAAAGCCTTCTGACCCCTGGAGAGCTCCCCGTTCATGAGAGGGACCCTCCCGACGAAGTCCATCTCCTCCAGCAGCCTGCCCTTCAGGTCCTTGGGCTTGAGGATATTGGACCAAGCCTCCCCTCGCAGGTCCTTCGCCTTCCAGCCCAGAAACTTCTCAGCATTGGAACTGATGTCGGTGACCTTCATCCTGCCGTCCACCCTGAGGGCGGCATCAGACAGCTCCTCCACCACTTCCCCTATCTTCCTGAAGGTCCTCTGGCACTCCTCTTGAAGCTTCCCGTTCTCGATGGCGGTGGCGAGCTGGTTGGCGATGCCCGTCACTATGTTGATCTCCTTGCTAGTGAAGTAGTGCCGGGAGGTGGTGCTGTCCAGCGTCATGATCCCTTGGGTCAGCCCCTTGGAGACGAGGGGGATCACCAACATGGAGTTGAGTGCCCAGGCCTTGATGATCTCCTGGGGCAAGGCGTCCTCCTGGGGCAGGTCCCTGATGACGGAGGGAAGCCTCTGATGCACGACCTTGTTGAACAGCTTGGGTAGGTCGTCCTCCAAAAGCTTCCTCTCCATCATGACTTCCGCCAGGGCGGGTCGGGGGCTGTAGGCCTCGGCGGGTACGCAGACCCTGCCCCTGGGGTCGTATAGGAAGACGGCACACCTGTCAACCCGGACTAGCTGGGGCGCGATGCGTACGACCGTCCGTAGGACCTCTTGGAGTTCTGTCAGGTTCCCCACCATCTCAGAGACTCCAATAAAGGCCGCCAGAACCTGGGTCTCTCCCAGGTCTCTCTCCTCTAACATGAGCCTGGGGCTAATCCCGGAGGTATTGGCAAAAACCTTTCGTGGTCATTATCATAACTGGTTCGTTGGCTGCCGGCCAGGGGATCGCCTGAAGCTGATGCATCCCCGAGGCTCCGTCACAGATTGGTACCGAAAGGCTTTAAGCCCATCGGGGGTAGAAGGGCCGATATCATGTACGCCGCGTTCCTATTCGATCCCGAGTCCGCTCCCAAGGCGCGAGAACTCCTGGAAGATGACCTGGTGAGCCGCCAAAGCATATCCCTGCGGGATGCAAAGGCCCTTGGCACGGATTTTGTCGGCCTGATAGTGGTCATCGAAGGGAATGAAGCCGCCATCAGGAGGTTCGAGGAAATATCGGGTGAAGACGTGGAGAGGCTCGAGGACAAGGACGCCGACGGTGTCTATGAACTGCTCAAGAAAGAGGAGGAGGACGCTGCAGAAGGCGTTGGCCTTCTGTTTGGCTGACCACAATTGGCGCCCGAATGTTGGCGACTGGCTCGCGGTGATCTTCTCCGACGGACCATCTGCTATTCCTTTTTATTGAAGGAAATCTCTTGGCAAGTGTGAAGTGCGCCCGATGCGGCACTGAATACGAGGGACGCTTCTGTCCATCATGTGGTCAGCCTACGGTTGTAGAGACGACAGTCCTGCCCGAGATATGCGTGCGGTGTGGGGCCTCTTTCGCGGGGAACTTCTGTCCGAGGTGTGGTTGGCAGGCTGGAAGACCGCTCCCCCAACGGAAGGAAGGAGGGGTCCTCAGGACTCTCCTTGGCGTCGTGTGGACGATGGCCATCCTCCTCTTCGTGGCCTATCTGGTAGCCGTTATAGTCGCCGTTTTCTGGGTGTCTCCCCTCATCGTTGGCGGAATCCTCGGAGGCACATGCGATTTCTGCTTCGCCGCCCTCTTCGTGGTCAACCCTCTGTCAGATAGGTTGTTCGAGTTTATCCTGTTCAGCGGACTGGACTTCCTCATTTGGTTCTACGGGATATTGGGGCTGCTGACAGGGCTGTACGCCTACCTGGTCGCTTTCCACGGAAGGAACACCCTCAGGGCTCTCACTCTCCCTCTCGCCAAGGTCTACGAGAGGCTCAACTCGAGAAGCACCCTCATCATCGTTGGTCAGGTTTTCATTGCCATTCTCTTCTTCGATTTCGTGTACTTCACCCGCATTCTCCCTGCCGTGGGCATTACGGTCGAGCTGCCGCCTTCCTTTCGGGAACTGCCAGAGTGGTACCTCATGTACAGCTTGGTGGAGGCGGCTTTCACGGAGGAGTTCGCCTTCAGGGTGGTGCTGGTAGGCCTTCCCTTGGCCCTCGGGTCCCTCATCGTGAGGCTGTTCAAAACCTCTTCTCTAGCGCCATCTGGGGAGCGGAGGGGCGGGAGGTATATTGCAGGCTCTCTCAAACACATCGTAGGTGGCCAGGTGAATGGCAGTTCACCTGTGGCGACCAAGGTGTTTGGCGCTGTCCTCGTCCTCCTCTCAGCGACCCTCTTCGGCCTCATTCACGTGCTGACCTGGGGAGTTGCCTGGAAGTTCGTGGACACGTTCGTCGGGGGCTTGGCCCTTGGCTACGTTTTCCTCCGAAAGGGGATTCCGGCCTCCGTCCTTCTGCACTTCTCCATTAACGCCTTTTCAGTGCTGCAGACCGCCACAGGTGGCGAGGAGAGCCTCTCCTCCCTGGTCCTCATCGCCATCTTCTACCTGGCCCTCGCGGCCCTGGGATCGGGCTTCCTCGCTTTCTACCTACGGGAGATCGGAAAGGTTGTGTTCCGGCCAATACTGAAGCCGTCGAAGAGGGTCCTGGTCGGGAGGCCTCAGCCGAGGCAGCAGACGAAAGCCGGTGAAACACTGTTTGCCGTAGCGTGCCCCAACTGTGGGTCCAGGGAGGCCGTCTATGAGGAGGGCGGGCTGAAGTGCTCCCACTGTGGAGGGGCCCTCTGATCACTTACGGAGGCTCGCTGGCGCTACCTGGTCCAGAACGCGCTCGAGATCGTCGGACTCGACGGTAACGAAGATGTCACCCAGCGGGGAGAGGGCAGAAAAGGACACCTTCCCCGCCAGGGCGGCCTGCTTGTTGAGGTGAAAGACCATCCTGTTGCCCCTGATGGATCCGCCGAGAACCTCTCGCGCCGAGTTCCTGATCCGTTGAACTCTGAGAAGCTCCGAGAATCTCCCCAGGTCCCTCACCTGGCCCGTAATCACCTCCCCTTCGGCGAGTTCGGCATCGGGAAACAGGTTGAGGACTGCCAGCATCACCTTCGAGGCACTCTCAGTGGGACGACAGGGGACCTCGAGGTGAATTCGGAGCATATCTCGCCATTCTCCGATGGATAGATAAGACTGTCCCGCCCGCTGGAGACTCCATATTCGCCCCCCACAAACGTTTTTTAGCGGGCCGCCGCAATAAGGTCGGAATGAGGGAGGAGATTCTCTCAGCGGCCCTGAGGTCGGGTGTCCTCCTCGAGCCCCGTCTTGTCGACTATCTAGCCTCCCAGGAGGCTCCCTTAGACAGGCTGCTCGAGATCCTCGATGCCGTAAACCCCAGGCCACTGGTTCTCACCCTGGAAGAGGTCGAGGCCATGCGGCGACGAGAGAAGAAGGACCCGAGTTCCTCCTCAGCCCCTAGCCCCCCTCCCGTCAGGTCCAAATCCACCACACCTCCCAGGAAGGACTACGACCCGGAGGTGCAGGTCGTCAAGGACATCACTGGCCGCTCAACCTGTACCGGGGAGATGCGGGACTTCGCCGAGTACTTCGACCACCGCTACCGAACCCTTGCAGCCGTGCTGAAGAAGAGGCGGGAGTTGCTGGGGGCCGTCCCCATCAAGAGGGCGAAAAAGATGACGAGGGAGGCCCGGTTCATCGGGATGGTGCAGGCTGTGAAGAGGACACGGGCAGGCCATAGGCTCCTCCAGGTGGAGGATGAGGAGGATTCCTGTCAGGTTCTCGTCCCCAGCACAGGCCCCACGGCAGATCAGTACGCTGTCTCGGATGAGGTGGTGGGCATTGTGGGCCGGCCCTGGAAGCGGGGCATAATGCTGGCTGAGGCTCTGATCCAGCCCGACGTGCCCCGTGCCCACGCCTTCCAAGGCGCCGATGTCCCCCTCTGGGCCGCCTTCATATCCGATATCCACGTGGGCAGTCGGCTCTTCCTGCGGGAGCGGTGGAACAAGTTCGTGGAATGGATGCGGGGATCGGAGGCGGGCAGGGTGAAGTACCTGGTGGTTGTGGGGGATGCGGTGGACGGTATAGGGGTATATCCCCGCCAGGACGAGGATCTGGCCCTCGACGATGTCTACCTTCAGTATCAGGAGGTTGCGGAGGCCCTGCGAGAGCTGCCGGAGGAAGTCCAGGTCATCATCCTACCGGGAAACCACGACGCTGTTCGTCCGGCGGAGCCCCAACCAGCCCTCCCCGTTGGGGTGCAGGAGCTCTTCCCGGAGGAGTACATGTTTCTTGGCAACCCCGCTAGCTTTCGCCTTCACGGTGTGGACGTGCTCTGCTATCACGGCAGGAGCATGGACGACTTCGTCACCGGCCTCCCTGGAATGTCCTACGATCGGCCCTTGGCCGCCATGATTGAGATGCTGAGGAGAAGGCACCTCGCCCCCTTTTACGGCGGAAAGACCCCCTTGGCACCAGAGAGGTCCGACCACATGATCATCGACGCCGTCCCCTCCATCTTCGCCACAGGTCACGTACACGGCCTCGGCGTCGGGGAGTACAGGGGTGTTACCATCCTCAACTCATCCACCTGGCAGGCTCAGACCTCCTACCAGAGGATGCACAACATCTCCCCCAGGCCGGGCATGGTGCCCATCGTGGACCTGCAGACGGGTCAGACCTTCGTAAAGGCCTTCTAGTTTGGGCCCCTTGAAAGGGGCATGAAGGTCCTCGCCGTGGGGGATGTCCACGGAGAGATGTACCTAGATCGATTCCGCGAACGGATGATGGAGACGCCTCCCGTGGACCTCGTTCTCCTGGCCGGGGACGTAACGGAGCGGAATGACCTGGAGGCCTTCGGGAGGGTGCTGGAGACCGTGGTGGCCCAAACCAAGGCCCCCATAATCTCTGTGTTCGGGAATGAGGAGTGGACGGAGTCCCACGAAGAATATAGGAAAGCCTTCCCCATCACCTTTCTCCACGATGATGCGCTGACGCTGGACAAGGCCCCCTTCCCCATACGACTCATCGGTAGCACCGGATCCCTGGACACGCCCACGTGGTGGCAGAGGACTCATCTCCCCAACATACACAGGGACTACGCGGCGAGGGTTAGGCTGCTAGACAAACTTCTCTCCACCGACGACTTCCGTATACTTCTCACCCACTACGCCCCGACGTATCGTACCCTTGTGGGGGAGGGAGAGGGTTGGTGGGATCAGCTCGCATCCAGGAGGTTGGAGGAGGTGATCCTCCGGCGTAGGCCTGAGCTCGTTATTCACGGCCACGCTCACAAGGGCATCCCCTACGCGGAGCTGCGGACGGAGCAGACCACGCTGAACGACTTCGGCCGGGGAAGGATCATCCCGGTCCACAACGTTGCCTTTCCGGTGAGAGAGGACGTCACCCTTTTGGATATCCCCCAGGACTGAGGAACCTTTAAGAATGCCTGTCCCGTAGTGGCGGGCCAGTGGCCGCAGAGGAAGGACGGAAGCTGCCACCGGGCGTGGTCAACCTGCTGAGGGATCTAGCCATCGCCTTCCTCTTGGTCGCCATCGTAATGGCATCGCTCTTCGCCTACACCCGGGTGTGGCCTCCCATGGTTGTGGTTGAGAGTTCCAGCATGCAACACAGCAACAGCGAGAGCTCCATAGGCATCATCGACACGGGGGACATCGTCCTAGTTCAGAACGCTCCCAGGCGTCAGGACATCACTACCTACATAGCCGGTAGGGCGGGCAGCTATAGGACCTACGGTGATTACGGCGACGTGATCATCTTTAGGCCCGAAGGTAGCGAGACCCTTACACCGGTGATACACAGGGCGATCATGGCCCTGCAATGGAACGAATCCCAGGGTGGGTTCGACGTACCCACCCTCGAACTTCTGGAGCGGGGGGCGGACTGGCAGTCAAACAAGGCCGAGCCTTCGAGGTTGGGGGAGGGGGACTACGTCGAGCTCATAGGCGTCACCTACAGGAGCCTGAACCTCAGGGTGAATTTCGGCCCTTTCGTGGAGAAGGCCATTAGTCAGGGGTGCCCGGTGTCCACGGACAGGTTCTGTGGTTACATTACCATGGGAGACAACAACGGGGGGCATGATTCGTACCTGACGAGACAGGAATGGGTCCTCGGCAGGGCCAGGGGGGAGGTACCCTGGTTTGGCCTCCTCAAGCTTGTTATCGGTGGGGACTTCCGCTGGGGGGACCCTCAGGCACCCGCGAATAGCTGGACTTCCCTCACCATCGCTCTAATCCTACTAGTGGCCGGTCCCCTTGCGATAGACTTCGTTGTCTCACGAGTGGTATCTAGAAGGTCGAGGGGGGGCTCCGGCTCAAGCGACGACGAGGTTAGATGAGGGTGGTCTGCACTCTCGGCCTGTAGTTTCTCACCTCTGTGAGGATCTCGTCCCTCTCCAAGACCCTCCTGACGTCAAGGCCTGAAATGCTGGACTGGATCTCCTTCGTCCGTCCCCCCCTTCCGAAGGATTTCACCTTAGCGTTGATGAGGCCCAACATGTCCAGTTCGGAGATGAGGTCCGTCACCCTGCGCTGGGTCAGGGGGCTCAGCCCCGCTCGTTTGGAGAGTTGGCAATAGGTGTCGTAGACCTCCCCGGTCGTCAGTTTGATGTTGCCTGCCTCCTCCTGGAGGATTATCCCTAGAAGGATGAGCTTGGAGTGGGTGGGCAGGGACTTCACCGCCTCGATGACACAGTCGAGTTCGATCTTGTTCTTCGCCATTTGGACATGCCTCTCCGTTATGGTATCCTCCCCGTTCCTATCCGCCAGCTCGCCGGCCACTCTCAGCAGGTCCAGGGCTCTGCGGGCGTCCCCGTGCTCCTGCGCCGCCAGGGCCGCGATCAGGGAGATGACGCCGTTCTGGATGACTTGAGGATCGAAGGCCAGCTCTGTCCGTTGGGCGAGTATATCCTTCAGCTCCTCAGCATTGTAGGGGGGGAAGACCATCTTCTCGTCGCTGAGCCTGCTCTTTACCCGCGGATCCAGGAACTCGCTGAACTTCAGGTCGTTGGAGATGCCGATGACGCTGACTTTTGCCCGCTCGAGGTCGGCGTTGATTTTCGTCAGGTGGTACAGGACATCGTCGCCGCTCTTGTAAACTAGCTTGTCGATCTCATCCAGGGCTATGACTACCACCCTGGGCTTCTCGTCGATCCTCTTGAGCAGCAGGTTGTAGACCCTCTCGGTGGAGAGGCCCGTGAAGGGAATTCTCTCGTCGAAGTCGTGAATAAATCGGTTCCCCACGTTCTGGAAGACGCCGTAGGGAGTGTCGACGATCTCGCAGTTGATGTAGAAGTACTCCACCCTGTCCCAGGCGTCTGCTCGGCGGATTTCGTTGCCTATGTACTTCACCACCGCCGTCTTCCCCGTCCCGGTCTTCCCGAAAATCATGATGTTCGAGGGCCTGTCGCCCCTCAGGGCCGTTGCGAGGATCGAGGCCAGCTGGTTGATGTGCCTCTCCCTGTGGGGCAACCTGTCAGGGAGGTAAGATGGACGTAAAATCTCCCTGTTCTCGCGAAAAATGGACTTCGTCCTCAGGTAGGGTTGGAATATGTTGTGCTCCATCAACGTCTCCCCCAAAGAAGGCCGCAGCGCTGTCGATGACTGCCGCCCGGTAAGACCGTCGGGCATAACCCCCGACCCTACTAAAGCCTTTTTCTTACGAGGTCAGGTAAACAATTTTTTTGGAGAGCCTGGCTTCACTGGCCGATAGCCCTTAAGAAACCACCTCGTAGGAGGGGATATAGGCTAACGATCATCTGGCTACTCCCTCCAGTCGAGGCCCACGGTCCTAACGCCGACCTTCGGGATTAGGGGCATTTTTCGCTTGTGGATGGTTTTTCGAATCATCTCCTCCACTTGGAGGACCCGCTCGATGGGCAGCCCTGTCCGGTCGCTGATTTCCTCGGGCCTCATCTCGAGTTCCAGGCCCAGCAATATCGGGTCCAGATCGTCGTAGGAGATGCCCAGTTCGCCCTCGTCGGTCTGACCCTTCCAGAGGCCGGGGGAAGGTGTCTTCTCAATGATGCGCTCCGGCACTCCCAGGAGCTGCGCCATCTCCCGCACCTGGGTCTTGTAGATATCCCCTATGGGCAGGAGGTCCACTCCGGCGTCCCCGAACTTTGTGAAGAACCCGGAAAGACCCTCGCTCTTGTTACCCGTGCCCACCACCAGGCCGTCGCGCTGATTGCTGACGGAGTACCAGGCAATCATGCGACACCGGGCACGAACGTTCCCGAGGGCCTTCGTGTCGTGGATGTCGAGAGTCTTTCGAAAGGCTTCCACCATGGGGCCAATGTCTACCACCTCCAAGGCGATGCCCAGGTCTCTCGTGATCTCTTCCACATCCTTCTGATCCTCCGAGGAGCTTAGTTCGTCTTTCAGAAACAGCGCGTGTACTCGATCCGCTCCGAGTGCCCGAACGCAGAGGTACGCCACCACGGTTGAGTCGAGGCCCCCACTCATTCCCACCACGGCTAGCTCCTTCCCAGCATTTCGAAAGAAGTCCTTTATGAAGCGTACCACGATTCCTACCTGCTCTGGCCTGAAAGTGGGTCGCAGGGCCATGTTTCGCTCATGGAGGAGAAGGTTAAGTCACTTTGCGGCGAACGTGGCGGGCCACTGTCCCAAGGCGGCGGCGACCTGCGATGCAAAAGCGACCCCTCCAGACTCGTGTCGCCATCTTTTTAAACCAAGAGGTTCTGGTAAGAGGGTCAGGATGGCGAATCCCAAGCTAGATGAGAGGAGCTGGGAGGTCGCGAAGGAGGAGGAACTCCTACAGCTCTGGAAGCAGGAGCCGTTTCGTTTCACCAAAGACAGCGGCAAGCCCGTCTTCACCATAGACACCCCCCCACCGTATCCCTCCGGCAGTTGGCACGTGGGCGCCGTGGCTCACTACTCGCTCATCGATATGATTGCACGGACGATGAGGATGAGGGGACACGAGGTTCTCTTCCCCTTCGGCTTGGACAGGAACGGCATAAACATCGAACGCACCGTCGAGAAGAAGTTCAACAAGCGCCTCCACGATTTCGACCGGGAGGAGTTTATCCAGCTTTGCCGGGAGGAGATGGAACGGCAGTCCCGCATCTACACTAACCTGGCGATGCGAATCGGCTTTTCCGCGGACTACGAGGACTACTACTACGAGACCGACTCCCCCGACTATCGGCGAGTCACCCAGGCCGTCTTCATCGAGCTCTTCCGTAAGGGCCTTTTCTACAGGGGCCTCAGGCCGAACTTCTACTGTCCCGGCTGCAGGACGCCCATCGCCGAGGCGGACATCGAGTATGAGGAGATACCCTCGAAGCTCCTATACATCAAGTTCCCGGGCAAGAATGGCGACGGGTTGACCGTGGCCACCACGAGGCCTGAGCTCCTTTGTGCCTGCAGGGCCGTGATTTTCCACCCTGAGGATGAAAGGTACACGGAGTTCGAGGGGGCGACCCTGATCGTCCCGCCCCACGGCCAGGAGGTGAAGGTCTCCCCTCATCCCGCCGCAAAGCCCGACTTCGGGACCGGCGTCGCCATGATATGCTCCTACGGAGACACGATGGACATCCAGCTCTTCAGGGAGCTGAGCCTGGAGCCCGTGGCTGCCATCGACGAGAGGGGCCTGATGACCGAGGCAGCGGGAAAGTACGCTGGTATGACGGCGATGGACGCTCGGCGGGCGATTGCTGAAGACCTGGAAGAGGAGCGAGTCGTGGAGAAGGCCGAGAGCATCCGCCACAAGACGCCCATCTGTCAGCGTTCGGGAGACCCCATCGAATTCGTCTTGACGGAGGACTGGTACATGAAGCAGCTGGAAATCCTCCCGGAGCTGAGGTCGGTCGTCGATCAGATGAGGTTCTACCCAAGAAAGCACAGACAGCTGCTGCTTGACTGGATGGATTCCCTCACCATCGACTGGCCTGTGGGCCGAAAGCGGTATTACCACACGGAAATCCCGCTCTGGTACTGCAGGGACTGCGGCGAGGTGCTCGTGCCCGAGCCCGGGCCATACTACCGTCCGTGGAGGGATCCAGCCCCTTTCGAATCCTGTCCGAAGTGCGGCGGGACGGAGTTCCAGGGCGAGGAGGGGGTGTTCGATACCTGGATGGACTCCAGCAACAGCAACCTGGTGGCATGCCTTTACATGAGGGACATGGAGTTTTTCAAGGACCACTTTCCAGCTTCCATTCGACCCCAGGGCAGGGACATCGTGAGGAACTGGCTCTATTACACGCTCCTGAAGAGCTACACGCTACTAGGAGAGAAGCCCTTCGAACAGGTCTGGGTCAGCGGCATGGGCCTTGACGCCACCGGTCGGGCGATGCACGACAGCTTGGGCAACGTCATCGACCCGGTTCCCATTTTGGAAAGGTACGGCGCCGATGCCTTCCGGTTCTGGGCCGCCACAGAGACCAACGTGGGCGAGGACTTTCGCATCTCTGAGGAGAAGATCGCGGGCTCCGGGAAGTTTCTCACCAAGCTCTGGAACGTAGCGCGTTTTGTCTCCTCCTTCTCGGAGGTCGATGTCGGCGATGATCTAGCGCCCTCTGAGCAGTGGATCCTCTCGGAGCTCAACCGCCTGATGGAGGATTGTTTGAGGGGGTACGAGGAATTCAACTTCTTCATCGCGGCCAACCGGGTCAGGGACTTCCTCTGGAACCTCTTCGCCCCTCACTATGTGGAAATGGTGAAGTTCAGGGCCTACGAGGGGGAGGCGGGCTCTGTCTACACCCTTCATCAGGTTCTCCGCGGAATGCTCCGCCTCATGGCGCCCATCATCCCCTTCGTAACCGACTATATCTGGAGGGAGGTATACGGGGGCACAATTCACACTGAGAGTCTACCGAGCCCGCGGGAGGAATGGGACAGCAAGCTCCGGGCTCTCACCCCGTCGCTGGTGGATTTCAACTCCCTCATATGGAGGGAGAAGAAGAAGCGCGGCTTAACGCTGAAGGAGGAGATCTCCGGCGTAGCCCTCCCCAAGGAGCTGATGCCCTTCGCCGAGGACCTTTCCAGGATGCACAGCATCAAGTGGTGACCGCCGGGGAAGCGACTGGGATGTGAGGGGCGTATCAGTCTCGTCGCGACAGAGCATCCCTGGCACGTTTGACGAGGCGCTTCGCCTCCTTTCGGCCGACAGAGGTACGCTGGGCGATATCCTCGGGTTCCGCCCTGGCCAGGTCATCGACGGTCCTTATGCCCACATTGTGGAATTCCCGCACACGGCCCTTCCCGATCCCAGAGAGGGACAAAAGGGGCGGCGTCGCTGGCCGACTTTGCCACCACGGCCTCACTAATCTGAAGTACGTGAGGGCCGCTCCCGCCACGACGGCCGCTGGAATGCCGATGTAGAGTCCCGCCAGCAGGGCTGGGGCAACGCACTCTTTGGCCAGCTCTGCCGGAACGGCGAAATCCACCTCGCTCTCCCCCCACCCATCGTCCGACGGCCCCGGGAGGGCAGTTGTGGTCTTTGCGAGGGTGCTGCCCACCACTCGCACCGTGATGAGCAATCCTTCGTCGTTCTCTCCCGGCACGGTGGAGTCGTGAAGGTGGAGCTGAATCCGGTAACGCCCCCCCAGGTCTGTCGTCGCCGTCCTGTCGGCGGCCTGTATCGCGACGCCGCACGCGGGGCTGCCGTCCTCCAGAACGACGTTCCCAGTCACGATGTAGCGGTGGGAGGGTTCGTGTTCGGCCTCGACGGCCAGGGAAGACGCTAGGACGAGGACGAGGCCTAGCACTGCCAGGATTGCCGTTCTCCCCATCTTGGCACCCACGAAGTGCTTGGGTAGCGTTGCGCCATGTTTTGAGGCTTCCGGCTTCCTCATCGGTGTGTGGGCAAGCCTAGCCTCTTCTAGTGACAATGGTGATGGTGTCCCCCTCTTCTACACGATGTTCCATTCCCACGGTCTGTCCAGAAAACTTGGCGCTGGGACCCCAGATGCGGGCGTGCTTGAAGCGCTCTGCCATCTCTCCGTGAACGAGGTTGCAGATGTCATGGACCTTGGCCCCTCTCCTCACCACCAGTGGCTCCCCAGTCGATCTCTTCTTGCCTGGAGGCCTTAGATACACCCGGATGAGGGACAGGCGGGAGTAAACAACCTCGAGGAGCCGCTCCAATCCCTCCCCCTTCATGGCGGATATGTGAATGACCGTCCAGTTGCCAAACGACATAGACACCTCTCCCTCCGGAAGGAGGTCGATCTTGTTCAGGACCACAATTCCCGGGACGTAGGCCCTGTTGCCGACAAGAAAGTCCACCAGTCGGTCTGGGGTAAGGCTCTCCATGACCACGAGCTCGGCGTTGATGACGCCCCATTCCCGCAACATCTCCCTGATGGTCTCCTCCTCCATCTCTTGTGGTTGGACGGCGAATGAGATGTCGATCCCACCTCGATCCCTCTTGTGCAGCGACAGCCTCGGAGGATTTTCGTTGACCCGGATGCCGCTTCGGTGGAGTTCTTGAACGAGAGTCTGCAGGTCGCTTCTCTCGACGTCTATCATGAGCAGGAGGAGGTCGGCAATCCTAACCATCGAGAGGATCTCTCGCCCGCGTCCCCGGCCCCGAGAAGCCCCCCGTGTAAGGCCGGGAAGGTCCAGAATCTGAATCCTTGCCCCTTTGTGGTTCAGGACCCCAGGCACGGCCCTCAGGGTGGTGAAGTCGTAGTTGCTGACCTTGCTGCTTGCCTCCGTGATTTGGTTCAGCAGCGTGCTCTTGCCCACGCTAGGGAACCCCACGAGGGCCACCGTCGCATCGCCGGATTTCCTTACGTCCCCTGCCCGTCCTCCCCCCCTCTGACGGGAGGTGGACTCCCTCAGTCGTGCTAGTCTCGCCTTCAGCCGGCCGATGTGCTTCTGTGTGGCCTTGTTGTATGGAGTTCGTCGGATCTCGTCCTCGATCTCCCTGATTCTCTCCTCAACGGATGTCAACATCCCCCGAAAGTCCGCCTAGGGGAAAACTCTTGGCCGCCCACGAGGCCACCGAGCCGGCGATGCCGTAGCGGTTCCCTAGGGGACTACGGTGGTTCCCGCCTCCCCTTTCAGTGCGGCCTCCGAGTGTTCTAGGTTCGTTATAATGGCCCGGGAGCCCCCTGCTCTAAGGAAATCGACGGCCGCCTGGACCTTCGGCCCCATGCTTCCGGGAGGGAACTGGCCCTCTTCGAGGTATCCCAAGGCCTCCTCTACGGACATGCTGCTGATCGCCCTCTCGCCCTCCTTCCCGTAGTTCACGTATACATGGGGGACGTCGGTTATCATGACCAGGAGTTCGGCGCCGATGCTGGAGGCCAGAAGGCCAGATGCCAAGTCCTTGTCCACCACGGCCTCCACTCCTCGGAGTCCCTCGGGCCCACGAACAACTGGGATCCCCCCTCCCCCGGCCGCGATGAGGAGGCCGTCGTCCATTTCCAGCATGGCCGTAATGAAGCTCGTCCCGACGACCTCTATGGGTCTGGGGGAGGGAACCACCCGGCGAAAACCGCCTCTTGCGTCCATAACCATCTCCCAGCCCTGTGCCTTGAGTTCATCGGCCCTCTCAGCAGGGTAGAGAGGACCGATGGGTTTGGACGGCCTACGAAAGGCCGGGTCTTGGGGGTCAACAACCACCAGGGTGATGATGGGTATGACCACCCCCCCTCCGCCCTTGCTCATCTCCTCCTGAAGGGCAAGTTGCAGGGCATAGCCAACTTGAGCCTGGGACTGGGCGACGCACACGTCCAACGGGTTTTCAGGCACGACGTCGGAGGCGCGTTCGTTTTGCAGCAGTATGGAGCCCACCTGGGGTCCATTTCCGTGGGTTACGACGATCCGGTAGCCCTGGTTTCCCAAGTACGCTATGCAGGGAGCCATGTCCCTGGCTGCGGACATCTGCCGGTCCCATGTGAGGGGCCCCTGAGGGGGGCCGATGACGTTTCCACCAACAGCCAATATGGCGAGCCTCGTACCATCACCAGGAAGCATATTCATCGCAACGTGTTCATAAAAACTTGGCGTTTCATGGCCATGTTCGGGCGGACTCTTGCTGTCAGGTGAACATGCGCCCTGCAACCTTCTTCGGCTATGCCGCTGTCAGCAAGATATCCACCATCCACCATCTAGTCGGGCCGGGAAGGAGGGCGGTGCCTGGGGAACTCGGGTATCGTCCGGGGCCGCTTGAGCTGTGCGTCCTGGCCCCCCACAAACATTCTGGCACACTTTCAGCCACCCCCCCTGCAGGCTTTATATGGTGTTCATCGAGCTCGTCACTGCCTAATGACGTCTTGGATAAGATTAATAAGAGGAACCCCTGATACGGTCCACGAGGGGATGGGATGGGTTCAATAGCCATTGCAGAGCAACTGGCTAAGAAGCAGAGGGAGATTTCCGTCTCAGAGTTCTTCGAGAGGAACAAGCACATCCTGGGCTTCGACTCGCCGACAAGAGCTCTGCTGACCTCCGTCAAGGAGGCGGTGGACAATGCGTTGGATGCGTGTCAGGAGGTCTCCATCCTACCAGATATCCTCGTCCACTTGGAGCGAGCGGATACCGACGAGTTCAGGCTGATCGTGGAGGACAACGGCCCAGGCATCGTCAAAAGGCAGGTGTCCAAGGTCTTCGGGAAGCTCCTCTACGGGTCCCGCTTTCATATCTGGTCTCAAACCCGAGGCCAACAGGGCCTGGGCATTTCAGGGGCGATCCTCTATGGCCAGATCACTACAGGGAGGCCGGCAACTATAGTTTCCAAGACATCCCAAGCCGACGTCGCCTACAAGGTCGAACTCGTGATAGACACGAAGAAGAACAGGCCCCAGACGGTTTCACAGCAGTTTGAGGTGTGGGAGAAGTCGAGCGGTACGAGGGTGGAGATCTTTCTGAAGGGCAGGTATGTTCACGGGAAGCAGTCCGTCATGGAGTACCTCAGGGACACGGCTATCGTCAATCCCTACGCCCAGATCACCTTCCTGTCGCCGGATGGCCAGCGAATCCTCTTCGAGAGGGCGTCGACAGAACTCCCCCGGCCTCCGGTGGAGGTGAAGCCCCATCCCCATGGCATGGAACTGGGCATACTGGTGCGGATGGCTAAGGAGAGCCCCGCCCGGAAGATTACCTCGTTCCTCCAGACGGAGTTCAGCCGCATCAGTTCGAGGGTGGCGAAGGCAATCTGTAAACACGCAGGCATCTCCCAGGACCTACGGCCAAAGTCCCTCAAACTTCACGAAGCCAAGAAGATCCTAGAGGCCTTCGAGAAGGTGAAGATCATGGCCCCCCCTACGGATTGCCTCTCCCCCATCGGCGAGTTACTTATCCGCAAGGGCTTAAGAAACGTGGTCGGGGCCCTGCGCCCAGAGTTCTACTGCCCGCCCATCACTCGGCCTCCGGCCGTCTACGGAGGACACCCCTTTCAGGTGGAAGTCGGCATAGTCTTCGGGGGGAACCTGCCCTCCGACCAGCCAGTGGAGATTCTCAGGTACGCCAATAGGGTGCCCCTACTGTATCAGCAAGGAGGTTGTGCCTGTACCAAGGCTGTGGAGGGGATGGACTGGAGGAGGTACGGGGTAGAGCAGAGGGGCGGAAGGGGAGTACCTCACGGCCCCATGATCATACTGGTCCACGTCTGTTCCACCAAGGTCCCCTTCACCTCTGAGTCCAAGGAGGCCATCGCACCCATTCCTGAGATTGTTAACGAGATTACCCTGGCCCTGAGGGAGTGCGGCCGCCGCTTGCGGTCTCACATAAATAGGAGGGCTCAGAAGGCGAAGACGGAGGAGAAGTTCGAGATAGTCAGGGCTCTTCTCCCCCGCATAGCCGAGAAGAGTGCTGCCATCGTGTGCCGCCCCGTTCCCGATATCACCAAGACCATCGCCAAGATCATGAACGTGGTGTGGGTGGATGAGCAGGTGGTGTACGAGGACGGGCGTCACAAGGCTAGGATAGACGTCCACAACTACACTCCCACGGGCAAGAGGTTCAAACTCCACGCCATCATCCCCAAGGAGGCCCTGGACCTATCTAGCGTGAACCCCAGACCATCAGAAATACGACCCGACGGCAAACTTTCCTGGAGTCTGCCCCGGCTATCGGCCACCACCAGTTCCACGATTGTGTATGAGCTGCCCGGCCTGGAGAAGGGGGACTACCCCGACGTGGAGCTCTTCGTGAGCGGCATCAACCCGATCAACGTGGTAGGAGCGCAGCCCCTGCCTGGCGACTGGGACCTTGTCTCCGAGGATGTGCAGGAGGACGAGCCGGTCGCGGACTACGACACCCGGCAGGAGGTGCTTGCCAGTGATTGACGGATCTCAAAGGGATCGCCAGGAGAAGGCTGTCAAGTCGCTCCACAGCCTCGCTGAGAGCGTTTACGAACAGCTGGAGAGGGGCAAGGTTCCCAAGATGGTCATCCCCCTGAGGACGAAGTCCAACATAAGCTTCGACGAGAAGAAGGGCGTCTGGAAGTACGGGAAGTCCACGGGTACGCGGACCGCCAGGAAGCTGAGAGGGGCTAAGATGCTCCTCCGCACCCTCCACGTGCTGGAGTTCATGAAGGAGATGATCGAGAACGACAGGTCTTCCACCCTTCGGGAGCTCTACTACATCTCCGAGGGCTGGGACATCGCCAGGTTCACCACCCAGGACGAGAGCAACCTCCTGGCCGAGGACCTCGAGATCGTGACTGGAAGCCTGAGGGAGGACTTCAGGCTGCGTCCCGAGGAGGATGGAGCCCGCGTCATAGGGGACCTCGTCCTTGAGGAGGTCAACCGTCGCGGACAGCCGAAGAGGTTCAACTGCAAGGATGATGTGGGAGACTCTGGCTACGGCATTCCCTACAACGTGGAGGAGGAGAAGCTTCGGCTCATTGGCGGAGACGCCGACTTCGTGCTGGCAATCGAAACGGGGGGCATGTTTGACCGGCTGGTGGAGAATCGTTTCGACGAAGAGTTCCGGGCAATCCTAGTCCACGTTAAGGGTCAGCCGGCTAGGGCCACGAGGCGTTTCCTGAAGAGGTTGAACGAGGAGCTCGGCCTTGAGTGCGTGGTCTTCTGCGACGGTGACCCGTGGTCCTTCAGGATATTCGCCTCCATCGCTTACGGTGCCATAAAGACCGCCCACATCTCCGAGTATCTGGCGACGCCCACGGCCTCGTTCCTTGGCATAACGGCATCCGACATCGCCAACTATGAACTTCCCTCCGATGAGCTGTCCCCCCAGGACGTGAAGGCCCTGCAGGACCTACAGAGCGATCCCCGCTTCAACGATTCCTTCTGGAAGGATGAGATAGATTTCATGCTCAAGATAGGGAGGAAGGCGGAACAACAGGCGCTGGCCAAGTACGGCCTGGACTACGTTACGGACACCTATCTGCCCGAGAAACTGGCCCAGCTGGGCATCGGCTGATCGGTCTGGAAGGTACCCTTTTATAACTTCCCCGCGGCATGAAGGGAGCCATGGTCAGCCCGCTTGCGGTGGCAGGCGATGGCGGTGGGGGACTGACGGAACTTCCCGCCAAGGAGATGCTGCTGGTGCTCGGAGGCTTCCTAGCCCTCATACTCGCCCCTATCCTCTTCGTCACAAACTTCGCCCTTCAGGGCGTGGGATTGTCGGGCCTCTCCGTAGTGGTTGTGGACATCGTGCTGGGCTTCCTCATGCTGATCTCTGTAGGCGTGATGCGGAGGCAGCAGATGAACGGCCTCCTGTTGGCCACAATATCGGCGATACTCCTCATAGCTCTGGGAGGGGTAGCAGGAATAATCGGAGGCCTCTTCGGGCTCGTCGGGGGCCTAATAGGCCTAGCAGGCTATCTCGGGTTTCTATCGAAGTAGTGTCTCAGGCGCCCTCAGGAGTCCCGACGGGGGATGGCTTCCTAGCGGCCTTCCCGGTTAGGAGGCTCTTGAGTTCCAGAGTCCTGACCTTTAGAAGTATGACATCCCC
>JABAOH010007103.1_pt1 | contig 21996 bp, 21 predicted proteins | sample 7062181 | NCBI WGS metagenome assembly JABAOH01 (sample SAMN14538630, study PRJNA623070) | marine sediment metagenome | biome: marine biome [ENVO:00000428]; feature: marine pelagic biome [ENVO:01000023]; material: deep marine sediment [ENVO:00002113]; isolation source: pool of 5 deep marine... | reverse complement strand
CTACATAAACTGGCCCATCTTCGGGCCTTCGAGTCTGCGTGACACTGTCGGTACGGCTGGAGACTTCTTTCTCAATCCGTGGAACTACCTGTTCGAGTCTCCCGTATTCGTCAATATCGGCATCGGCGCATATGAACGGGTGAACCACACGTCTCTGACGCTCGGCGAATACGAGGATCTCAAGGAAGCGGCCCTCGATCCCTATGTTGCTCTCAGAGACGCCTATCACCAGTCCCGCCAAACCAAGATAAAAGAGTAGAACGTCGCCCGACGCCAAAAAATGTCAATGAAATTACAAATCTGAAACTCCAATTTCACTCCTGTCTTACCGGTCAAAAGAAGACTCAGGAAATCCCGTCTGATGGTTCTAGGAGCGAGGCCTGGGGCAGCCAGGATACAAAAAGGGTATCTTTGACTGTCTTACGCCAAATACCACCTGTTTTCCTCGATATTCTCTCCTTTTCGTCGCGCTCATTATGGTACAGAACTTGCCTCAGTGCCCACCGACGCCATCGCAACCACTGGGGGAGGGAGTGCTATGGAACCAAGAGAATGGACCAATGACCTCATGTGTCTTAACTGTGGCAGCATCGTCGATTGGAAGACCTTCCAGTGCGATGCCTGTGGCCGGAATCCGAGGGTCAAAGAGCCGGTTTTCGAGATCTGCTTTCCCCTGAAACATCCGGCTTCGGAGAGCCTCGAGCGAAGAAAATACGCCCGTCATGATGTTCAGGGCGTGGTAATTCTCAACGGATCCTCTCGGGGCGAGCTCATCGACCTGTGTGAGAGAGGGGCAAGGTTCAAGACTTCCCTCCGTCTTTTTCGCGACGAGTTCATTCACGTGGATTTCTCGATTAGAGGTGTTCTAATCCACGTCAAGGCGAGAGTGATCCATGTTCAACAGGGTGTCCTAGACGAGAGATTCACCCTGGGAGTCTACTTCGAAACGATGACCCGAGACCACAGCGAGCTTCTGTGCGACCATCTGCGAGAGATCTCAGAAGAAAGAAGGGGCGATCCGCCCCGTCTCTGATAAGTTCAACCATCGGCTAGAGGATGCCGTAGTTTTCGAGGGCACTCTGGGGAGAAACCATCAGTCGGTCGAGGCCGAGCTCCTTTGAATAAGCTCCGTATAGAATACCGAGGAGTTGTGTGAAGTAGAGGACAGGGATATCAAAACGCTCGCCGTACCTGTCAGCGATCTCATTTTGCCGCATATCGAGGTTAGCCTGACAGAGGGGACAACAGACGGCGATCACGTCTGCGCCAACCTCCTTGGCCGCTCGGAGAATCTTGTGGGTCAGGTGAACGACCATATCTGCCCGAGTCAAAGTCATGCTCACCCCGCAGCATTCGGTCTTGTAAGCCCAGTCCAGTGTTTCCAGACCCGTGGACTGCAGGATCGTGTCCATGCTCATCGGGTATTCTGGGTTGTCAAAACGGCAGATCTTCGGCGGGCGGGTCAACGCACAGCCATAGTAACAGGCCACCTTAAGACCGGGTAATCGCTTTTGGACCCTCTTGCCAAGGGAATCGAGGCCAACCTCTGCGAGCATCACTTCCAAAGGATGAAAGACCCTCACTGTGCCACTGTACTGCCCATCGAGAACATCATTGACATTCTGTCTAAGATCCTCGTCATCCTGCAATTTCTGATTGGCCGCCTTCATCCGGGACAGGCAAGCAAGGCACGGGGCGATCAGCTGATCAAAGCCACTTTGCTCGGCATGGGAGAGACTCATGGCGGGAATCGCCACAGCGAGCAAATGAGACGTGGCATGAGCCGAAGAAGCTCCACAGCAAACCCAATCCCGCACTTCCTGCAGTTCAATCCCGAGGAATCGACATACCCACTTCAAAGACAAATCGTAGTCCTGAGCCGAGGCACTCAGTGAACACCCAGGAAAATATGCGTATCGCATCAGCTCGCTCCTTCAATCTCACGAATCCTAGACATCATCCGACGAAGTTCAGCAACCCCGCCGCTTTTATGTGGAAAAAGCTTTAGCCTCCCTTTTGCCAACATGGGCCATGCCATGTCGATATCCTTGAAAGGATTAACCATCTTTAGATTCAGGATCAGCGCTAAACCCATCTCATAGATTCTGCCGTACCGCTCCACCAGTTTAAGAAAAAGGCGGTGCATCGAAGGAATTTCAGGATGGGGGTTGAAGTAATCGATTCGGCCACTCATGACCAGTTCTCGGAGGCCATCAATAACTCTCACGATGTCGATATCCTGGGGACATCGGGTATTGCATGTCTCACAGGAGAGACAGATCCAGATCGTTCCCGACTGAAAAACCTCTTCTTCCAATCCCATTTGAAGGGCTCTCATCATTTCATGGGGCTTGAGGGTCATTTCATACGCTGCGGGACAACCGACAGAGCATTTTCGGCATTGGTAGCACAGATTCACGTTCTCTCCGGTGAGGGACTGAATCTCCTTGGAGAGTTTCTGACTATCCGCCGTCAGTTCGATCTTCATCATCGTCGCCTCAACCTCTTGGAAAATAATACCCTATCCTACGAATCCATGGGGTAATCCGATCTTCGTTGGCGATTGACCACTGACAACGGACAACGGACTACCACCGAGCCAACTCCTTTCCAGGGGGAACCACCTTTTCCATGGGCTTCAAACGCCTCTATCCTACCCTGAATATCTCTGCATCTAGGAAACCGTGGGTCTAGGCAAGAGTCCCGCCATCTCGGTGATCTGACCCATCTTGTGTTCCCATTCGATGGCCATAATGTGAACGCCATGGATCCCTTTCATCTCCTTTAACTCTTCGATCTGCTCCACACAGACCTTGATCCCCTCTTCTGCCGGTTTTTGCGCTTTTGCCATTCGATCGATCAATTCATCGGGAATCGTTATTCCCGAAACGTTTTTGTTCATATATCGGGCCATGCCAGCAGACTTCAGCGGAGTCACCCCGGCCAGGATGTGGACTTTTTCGAGGAGCCCCATGTCACTCGCCATCCCCATCCATTCCTTGAACCGTTTCATGTCATAGATGCACTGAGTTTGGATAAAATCGACGCCGGCCCTGATCTTCTTTGCGAGGCGGATTACACGAAATTCAAAGGGGTCACCAAACGGATTCGCTGCCGCCCCAATGAACATCTTGATCTGTCCTTCGACCTTTTCCTCTCCACCCAGAATCGTTCCCTCATCACGCATGATCCGCACGCAGTCGATGAATTGAATTGAATCCATATCATGTACGTTCTTGGCATCCACCTGATTCCCGAAGCTCTGGTGGTCCCCCGTGAGACAGAGGATGTTCTTAATGCCCAAGGCTGTCGCCCCAAAAATATCGCTCTGTATAGCGATGCGGTTTCGGTCTCTCGTGACCATCTGGGTGACCGGCTCTAGGCCCATCTCTATCAGCACGGCCCCTGTGGCGATACTCGACATCCGGACAATGGCCGTTTGATTATCGGTGATATTGATGGCATCGACATATCCTCTCAGATACTCCGCCTTCCTCTTGACCACCTCGACATCGTTCCCTTTTGGAGGACCCAACTCTCCTGTGACAGCAAATAGTCCTTTCTCCAGGAGCTTTTCCAGATGACTTCCCGATTTCATAGCTTCAGATCCTCCCTCACGATGGTTCTCGGCCCCTTATCTCGACTCTCTTTACCCCATTTCTTGACCGGAATAATCGCTTCCATTCTGTTTAGCTGACCAATGGCTTTAAGGCGGTCATAGATCTCTTGCCAGGCACACGGAACTTCATTCCCGATCTCACAATTTCCATCCTGGGAACCACCGCAGGGACCATTGAGAAGCTGCTTCGCGCAGCGGGCCACGGGACAGACACCACCCGTCAAATGGAGCACACAGTTCCCGCAGGCCTGGCATCTTTCCACCCAGACGCCGAGCTCCTCGGTTTCTCCGATGAATGTCGTGTTGAGACCCGGATAAACCGGGGTCTCCGCGAATCTCCTCACCACGGTCTGAACACCAACTCCACAAGCTATGGAGAGAACCGCTTCGACGTCTTCCACTTTCTCCTTCAACTCTTCGACGAATTCGGGCTCGCATTGCCTGGTTGAACAGTCCTCGAGGATTTCAAGCTTTTGGCCTGCTTTTCTTCTGGCCATTTTTAGAGCAGAGGCGAGGATTCCAACCTCTTTCTCGCCCCCTGCATGACAAACCGCAACACAGGCATTACACCCTGCAAGTAGAATTTTCTTGTGGGGTTCGAGAAAGTCGAGGATTTCATCAAGGGGTTTCTGCTCGGCTTTGATCATCGATCCAGACTCCTTCCTGCACAGCGGATTGGAAGAATCATACCTTTTGAATTCTTTGATGGGTCTCAGAGAAAGGTCGCTTTTCGTCTCTCAAAAACCTTTTTTCAAGCTGTCATCAGCGCTTCCCTTTTCGGCGCATCAAAGATTCCCCTCCGGTCCTTTTGTGAAAGACATGGAAAAGTCCGTCGCGAATCAACTTCGAAAATCCTCCGCGTTCAAAACCCAGAACCCCATGTACCTTCTCACTTGACAGGACTGGAGCCGAGTTTCTTGAGATCCTCAAACTTCCTGTTGACAGCCTCAGCGAACTTTGCGCCGTTATTCGTAGCCAGATTACAAAGGCCTAACCGTTCCCGTTCGAGTCCAATGCGCTCCATAATGCCATGGACATAGCCCATCCGTGCCTTTGCCATGACATTCCCCGTAAGGGACTGACAGTTTTCTTCATGGCAGGCAAAAATCAAGACACCATCCGCTCCATTTTCGAGGGCCTGAAGCATGTGAATGGCGTCAACCCGGCCCGCACAGGGAACCCGAATAACATCTAGGCTCTCGGGCACCGATAAGCCAAGTTTTCCCACCATATCGGCGGCGACATAGCCAGACTTATCACAGCAAAAAGCGACAATTCTCGGATTGAAAGCCTCCATGAAAAAACTCCTCCCTCTGATGTTACGCCCCCACCTGTAAGGAGATTTCGGCATCTGTCAGATGTTTCAATGTAATTGCCTTGGTTGGACAGGAACTCACGCAAATACCACAGCCATAGCACTGCATGGGCAGAACCCTAGCTGCCTTCCACTGGAAACCCTCTTCATATCCTCTCGTGAGATAGATATTCTGCTCAGCGTACTTCTCCACCACAATCGCCGAGTGGGGACAGACTCTGGGACAGGTTAGACAAGCCGCGCATTTTGCCGGGTCGATCTCAGCAACCGCCAAGTCATACTCATAGAAGCCCCGGGAGAGGATCTCGGTCACATCGGCGGCCGCAGCCTCCGCCTCTACGAGAGCCTCATCAAGGGGCTGAGGAAACCGACAGCCTCCAGCGATGAAAACGCCCCGGCGATTCGTCCGGACGTGCATGAACTGGGGGTTGTCGTCCATGAGAAACCCCCCCTCGTTGAGAGGAATCCCTAAGACGGTCGCAAGCATCTCATTGTCTTTCGACGGTATGAACCGCTCACTCACCACAACGAGGTCCGAGAGAATGGACAGGGAGTACTCATCTCCCCGCATCTGTGTGGAAACCTCTTTGACCTCGATATTCACCTGACCATTGACCAGTGAGAATCGAGGGGGATCGTCATACTTGACAAAAAGAACCCCCATCTCTCTTGCCTTCCGGTACTGCTGTTCCATCCCATCCAGTGACACCTTCACATCCCGGCATAATACGAAAACATCACAATCGTAGTCCTTTTTGAGGAGTATGGCATTCTTGACCGCATTCGCCGAATCGATTTTGATAGCCTCATTGACCAAATCCAAGACAAAAGTCACCGTCTTGATGGGCTCGCCCTTCTCGTCCTTTAGAGATTTTCCATGATCTCCAAGCATAACCTCCATCTCGGGAGGGGAGATGAAGCATTGATGGCCGAAGATCCCCTCGGTATTGGGCACGACTTCGTTTCCCATTGCCAGAATGACGGCTGAGCCCTGCACGACCCCCCTTTTCCCTGACGAGTCCTCCATCTTGATTCGATAGTCTCCCAGAGAGCCTTCGAGACCTTTCAGCTCAACCGATTTTTTGACGACAATTTTCGGATGCCTTTTCACTTTCTTAATCTGGTCCGCAAACCAGTTAGAGACCTCGCCGGGCCGATCATAGAAATGGGTCAGCTGGGCCGCTTTTCCTCCGATCTCTTTTGCCCGGGTCAACAGGGTGACCTGGACGTTGGCATCGGCCAGAGCGAGGGCGGCCCGCATTCCAACCACACCTCCGCCCAGAACTACAGCTTCCCTGGACAAATCGATTTTGTCCTCTTCAATCGGACTGAGATAGGTCGCCTCCTTCACGGTCTTTGCCACAATCGCTCTCGTCTTCTCCCTTGCCCTTTCGATATCTGGAATTGTCCAAGCGATTTGTTCACGAACATTCGCGACAAGAAGCATGTATGGGTTCAGTCCAGCCTCCACATCCAGGCGACGGAAGGAGGTTTCATAAACCCTCGGGCTGCCGCCCACAATCACCACCCGATCCACGCGTCTTCTGGCGAGCTTCCTAACCAGCATTTCGAGCCTCTGTGAGAGGGCGAGATTCTCGTCCTGGTAACAAGAAATCACTTGGGGAAGGCCAGAGATGTACCGAATCATCTCTTCATCGAAGAGATCAGAAAGGGCTTCCTCACAGCGATCAATCAGAACCGCAATGCGGCATCGATCCGTGGATCTCACGGGTTAGACACCTCCGAGGTATTGAACGACTTCCTGAGCCGTGGCTTTGGCGTCAGTCATGGAACTCCCGATGTCTCTGGGGCCTTTACAGGCTCCTGATACGAAGATCCCCGAATCACGGGGAGGAGAACGATAGAAGCCCTCCTCGTTTTTCGAAATGTGGAAAAGTTCAGCGATCCTTTCAGCACCTTGCCGGGGCATCATCCCAATCGACAGAACAATCAAATCAAATCCTTCCTCGACAATCTCTCCAGAGGCGGGATCGATGAATCTCATCCGGAGGTCAACGGATGTCCGATGCCCGTAAACTTTTGAGGGGAGACTGCGTATGAGACGCATTCCCTCGTCTTGCCGACACTCTTTTAAGAGCGTCTCGAAAGATCTTCCGAGGGGTTGGATATCGATATAGAAAAAGCTCGTCTGAATCTCGGGATACTGATACCTGATCGCTTTCATGAATCGCAGCGCATATGCGCAGCAGACCTTGGAACACCACAAATGGCCAATCGTCTCGTCTCGACTCCCGACACACTGAAAGAAAGCAATTTTCGAAGGGATCTGACCATCAGACGGTCGAAAGACTCCACCCTTGGACCGAAGGATCTCGTCCAGATCCTGAGCCGTGATCACGTTCTGGAACAGACCATAACCATATTCCGGCTTCTTTCCCGCATCAAAGAAATCGACTCCCGTTGCGACGAGGATCGCAGCCGCATCAAGCCGGGTTTGTTTCCCTTTCGATTGAACGCGGACCTTGAATCGACCAGGATCACCGGACACCTTTTCCACCGTACTTTGCGTCATGATGCTGATTGCGGACTTGTGGCGTACTTCCCCGGTTTGATTGTCCACAACACAGGCGAAGCACTTGTTGCATCTCTCGGAGGCCATGCATGCGAAAACGCCAGCCTGTCCCCCCAACCGCTCTCCCCTTTCAACGATCGTCGAGGGAATCCCCATTGCCGCCAGCTCAAGGGCAGCCGTAATCCCCGCAATTCCGCCGCCGATGACGACCACATTTCGATCTGTCACACCCAGCCTCCCTCTTACCACAAGGGGCAAAGCCTATCGAACACGATAGGACGATTTCTTTCCCAGAGGATTAACCAACAAAAGAACGTCGATTCAGATCTCAAGCCATGAATCGGAATAGAGGGAATGTCCCAAGAGGATCTTCGCCGTTTTAACATAATCGACCTGTTCCTTGGGGAGAGATGCCAGATCTGGTTCTTCACCCTCCACGACCCCATAGACCAGCCTTTTGATATCCTGCCTTTCGTCCCGAGCAAAGGCTTTCAGATCATCGTCAAAAGCATCGACAATCGCCGAGGCCATGCCATACTTCTCCAGAATCATCAGGTAGGTCTGATTCAGAATCGGTCGGAGATCCTTAGGTGCGCCATTGGAAACATTGGAAAGGCCGCAGGTCGATTTCAATCCGGGTGCCATTTCTTGCAGATCTCTGAACATCTTCATAAATTCGATCATGCTTTTGACCTGATCCTGCTGGCTACTCACCGGGGTCACGATAGGATCAATCCAGATGTCTTCATTCGGGATCCCATATTCGGTCGCTTTGTTCATCAACTCGGTCGCGAGAACTCCTCTTTCAGCCTCATCCCTCGGCATCCCTTCAGGGCCCCACAGCAAGGCGACAAAGCCGGCGTTATACTGTTTGGCGAGAGGAAGCTCTGCCTCCATCCGCTCCGGCCTCGCCATAATCGAATTGATGACAGCCTTCCCTTTCTTGTTCTCATAAACCTTCAACCCGGCCCCAATCGCCTCCACGTTGGTCGTGTCCAGATAAAGGGGAAGATCAACCACCTCTTGGATGGTCTTTACCATCCATTCCATCAACTCGGCTCCCCCTTTTCGGGCTGGGCCCAGGTTGATATCGAGATAGTGCACCCCTGCCGCTGCCTCGGCGACTGCGAGTTCCTGGATGGTCTTTGCGTCACGCTCCTTCATGGCAGTTCCGATCTTTGCGACCATGACGTTCATGTTTTCACCGATGAGTTCCATCATTCCCCTCCTTGAATACGGCCATTCTGAATCCCCATAAAAAGCCACCAGTCCTTCTCAAAACTCACGCCCCATCGCGTTCGGCTTATATCACAGGGTGTCAGCTGTCGGTTATCCGCCGGTATTCACAATCGATCTTTCAAATGATTGGAAAATTGAGATGGGCCCTCAACGTCCAGGAACTTATTTCGCCTTCAGGAAAGCGGCAATGTGAGCGGCCTCCCTCGGTCCGATGGCCACCTCCCAATCTGAACCGAGTTCCTCTTCCAGGTCGCCACTGACCGCCGCAACGAGGCCGGGGATGATGATCCGCTTCTTCTTGACCTTCTCCGCAATTCCCGATTTTTTGATGAACATCCCCATCACATCTCCCACAAATTTGCCCGCTGCCCAGGCGGTCAGAACCGAAAGACCCTCCGTGTCCATCACCAGGAGATAGCTGGCAATCCGGCTTGCCTCGATTTCACCCGACACAATGAAGTAGGTCAATGCGAAATTGGTGGTTATCATCACCGGCGAATTCTCATCCGGACTCCCAATCTCATAGATCCCCTGCTTCATCGTCATCGGACGCTGTGGATCCGTATAGATATTCATACGTTCCACCAGCAGCGGAAAGAGGCTGTGCCCTTGCAAGTCCGAAAGAACAACGATCCCACCGTATTTGGCGATAAAGATAGCCGCGTAAAGGGTCTCTTTCACAGGGTCGTCGGTCATCTCACAGGCGAAAGCGATCGTGGGATATCCAAGGGGACGAAACTTTTTTTGAAGGGCTGCCCGGCGGATGAAGATCTCGTCGTCAAATGCCTTTCGCAGCGTTCTTGATCCCGGGTCTAAGACGATATCCTTTATCCCTGCCTGATCCAGTTTGGTGGTGAGCTGAGAGAGTTCGTCCAGGTCCTTCGCCTTCACGGCCAGGGGACAATTATGCTCTTTGGCGAATCCCACCAGCGCATCAGCGTTCCCGTTCGTCACCGCATGGATCAGGGGGACACGGTCGGCGCAGACTTTAAGCCCCGCGGCCAGAACGTCGGTCTTCTCGCTCATCAAAATCAGGCACGCATCGGTCTCCTGCTTGACCTTTTCGACCAGTCCGACAAACTTCTTTGGATCTCCAGACGCATCCTTCACAGCGACGAGTTCAGGCCTAAGCGTGAGCCCAACGCGCTCAAACCGCAGCTCATTGAAACATTTGAGCTTTCTGCCGATTTCAGCATTATCCATGCCGTCACTGACCAAGACGGCAAGGCCAGGTGCATTCACAAAGGTCTTCTCGTGGCGGAATAGAACGGTCTCGCCTCCGATCTTCACGGTATTCTCCCCCGTGCCAATGGTCAGAGGTCTGATGGGAGGTGCCGAGGCTTCTGCCAGCTGCGCCTTTGCCTCGTCTGAAACGTATGGACAAGAGGCCAATTCGGCTTTCCCTGCTGCCAAGGCCATGGCAAAAGCCAGACACGTGGGGACCCCGCACTCGCCGCAATTGGTTTTTGGAAGCAGCTTAAAGATCTGGATTCCCGTGAGTCCCATTTTTCTCCCTCCTCTTCTTCCTGCCAAGGGACGGATTTTTGGGCATCCAAGACGCGCCTCAGGGGCCAGCCCACATCCAACAGAGGCCCCTGAGCATGAAGGAATTCATCCGAGAATGGGATCCATGGTCAGGGCGGGATGTTGTTTCTCCTCGAGAAAGGGAAGGATCTCCTCTTCTGTCTCGCCGACTGCCTCATCGGCAATCCTGTCCATAAGATCGGGGATACCCATTTCCTCGGCCCGCTTGTCGAATCGCTCCTTGATTTCCTCCTTGAGCATCTTGGGCATCCACACCAGTCTCTTTATTCCTCCCTCGGCGCGTAGGAATTTCCTTTGGGTAATGTTGTACTTCCCGTGTCCCACAAATCCAGGCGTGATCACGCCTCCACCCACAGAACCGGCCAGCGTGGTAAACTTCATACCAGAAGGGGTCATCCCGAGATAATCTCGGTTCACCGTCATGATCCCGTTGCACATGGGAAGGACCGCCGCAATACATTCACAACACCCGCATGTCGTCATGGGATCATTGACGATGCTATAGAAGTTGTAATGATCAAAGGTCCCGCGAGACGCCTTTTGGAGGAATTCATTGCATCCCCTCCACTGGCCGAGCTGTTCATCGACAATCTCCCCCTTCTCCACCGGCTGGTTGGGACCGGTTGGGTTGATCTCGAACGAAGCCTTACAGTCCATCCAGTTGTAAGCGCCACAGAGTCCCGTCCGCTCGGGGCTGATAATGCACACATGATTCGGGGCAAAGGATTGGCACAAGGTGCATGAGTAGAACATATCCGTCGTCTCATCCGTCATGCCCTCAATTCGTGCATCGCGCTTCGCATAGACTGCCCTTGCCTCTTCTAGGATCTTCTTCACCTTTTCCTCTTCGGTGTAAATCTTCACCTGAATCTTATCAAAGGTGGCTCCAAAATCCTGATGGAGTTTGGCGTGCAGGATCTTGCCAATGTCCTCCAGCTTGAAACCCTTTTCGACGGCCTGTTTGCTGATCCGGATCCAGGCAATATCCCTCTGGCCGATGTGCATCACCCCCTGGGCATAGTTGATGAGGTGGTGAATCTGGCGTTCCAGAATGGGCTCAAAATCCTCTTCGAAACTCCTGCCTGCCACCTCCCCCACAATGGCGATCGGCAGTTGAGCCGGTGGCTGGACATCGGCAATATCGGGACCGACGAGTTCAACCTTTCCGTCCTCCACTTGGTCCATCTCTTTCGTGGTGATCCATTCCACGGCCTGGGTTCTTCCACCACCCATCTCCAGGTGGATGTCGTCTCCCCGCACCCGCTCTCCCTCGAAAGCGGGGCCGTATGACACAGGAACAGGCACCTCCGAAACAGCGACCTTAAGGCCCCTCACCTCCACGGCGCGCTGGACAATTTGATCGTGGGGCACATTGGAGACGACGTGCTCATAGGTGCAGATTCCAGTGGGCAGAACCTCCGGGATCGGCGTATCAGCGATCGTCGGAAAACCCCAATTGATCGCACCGGCCGCATTGGCGTACCACTCATCTGTTACAAAACCGAGGGGCATGACGAAGGCAAAAGTCCTGTCCTTGTTATAGATGAGATTCCGCCGGAATTGGCCCGGTTTCACACCCCCAAATGACATCGCCACACGACAGGCAAACCCCATAGCGAAGACAGCAGCGGTGATATCCGGGCCGAAGGAGACGAGCCTTGTCGGCCACCCAACCTGGACATTTGCCTCTTGGAGCTGCTCACTGAAATGCTTCCCTTCGTTTTCGGCACACATGAAAACATAGAGGTTCTTCTCCTGGAGTTCTGTGGCAATCTTCTTGGCGGTTTCAGGATCGGGAGCCGCACCCGCGATAGCCGCAAACCCCGGCGCCGTTCCATCGACAAACTCGATTCCTCTTTTCCTGAGGATGACATCGTCAGCGGCACCGAGCCAGAGTTTATCATCGGTTGGGTCCTCCTGCTTGGTGTAGAAGTCGGGCTCTTTCAAATACCGGATCGCCTCGATGATTTCCTCGGCAAAAAATGTCGCCATCCCTGCATCGAGGGCTGGTGCTAAGTATGGAAGGGGCGATGTCTCCTTGACGAGCGGTGGCAGGAGCGTTCGACATCGATCGAGGACCCGCTCCATGTCACCCAATTTCTCCACGGGGATACCGAGGATGGCATAGATGATCGGGAGGTAATATGCCGTGTTTGGGAAACCAACCGGCTCATTCGGCCCGCACTGATCCACTGCCTCCTTGAACTCTTTTTCGGCCCTTGCCACAATCTTGTGGGCTCCTCTGATCGCGGCTGAACAGATTATCTTGGACACTTTAGTTCCTCCTTCAGCAAAGTGTGGTGGCTAGGCAGCTTCCAATTCACGTCGTTTCGCCATATCATAGAGTACCCGTTCTCTCTTCTTGTCGATTCCGAGAGCCCTCCGCTTGACGTCAATATGCTCGATCATCTTTCCGGCGGCTTTGATGGGGTCTGGGTCAAAGTCCCATCGACCCTTGAAGATCTCTTCAAATCCCTCAAAAAGATACTTCGTGACCTCTTCGTCTCCCAGGGTTGGCCATGTCACGCCGAATACGGTATAGACCCCAGACGCAACGAAGTAGTGGCCGATAGATATTGCCTTCTCACTCATCCATTCCGGCGCCGCGCCGGCTGCCGGAAGATCGCTGATGTCGTCTCCCAGACCGCCGTCCTTGACCACTGCCGTGGCTGCCATGAGTATGCGGCTATTGTCCACACAAGCTCCCATATGAAGAACAGGCGGGATCCCAACAGCCTCACAGACAGAGGCCAGTCCCTTTCCGGCGTGCTTGTGGGCTGCCTCAGGCGTCAAGAGACCGTATTTACCTGCAGCCATCGCACTGCAGCCAGTAGTCAAAACGATCACATCGTTTCCGATGAGCTCGAGAATCATCTTCAGATGGGCATCATCGTGAACGGTCCGTGCGTTGTTGCAACCAACAACACCGGCGATTCCCCGAATCCGCCCGTTGATGATATTGTCGTTGAGCGGCCGGTAAGAGGCTCGATAGAGCCCTCCCAGCAGATAGTTAATCGTCTCATGGCTAAACCCGACTACCGTGTCAACGCTCTGAGCGGGAATTTGAACTTCGGCCTTTCGGTTTGGAAAGTTGTCGATCGCTTCCCGAACTATCCTCTTGGCGACATTCAGACCGTCATGGTGGGCGAATTCAATGTGTGTCGCCCCTTGGATGTGTGCCCGAGGATCGGTGGTGATGAGTTTCGTATGGTAGCAACGGGCGACATCGACCAGGGATTGCATCTCACACTGCACATCCACGGTCATCGCTTCGACGGCTCCGGTGATGATAGCAAGCTCCTGCTGGAGGAAGTTCCCCCCCACCGGGATTCCATGACGCATCAGGACCTCATTCGCGCTACAGCACATTCCAGCCAGGTTAATCCCTTGTGCCCCTTTTGACTTCGCATACTTCTGCAGCTCAGGATCCTGCGATGCCAGAACCAACATCTCTGGGAGAAGTGGCTCGTGGCCGTGCACCACGACGTTGACATGATCCTCTTTCAGCACACCCAGATTGATCTGACTAGCTACTGGCACGGGGTCTCCAAAGAGGATGTCCTGAAGTTCCGTGGAAATCATGGATCCGCCCCAGCCGTCCGAGAGTGCACATCGGGCCGCCGCTTTGAGGAGGTTTTTATAGTCCTGATCGACCCCCATATGCGTCCGGTGCATAAGATCGACAACCTCCCGATCGACTCCCCGGGGCATGGTTCCTGTCTCGCGCCAGAGCTCCTGGCGTTTCAAGGGCGCCCGTTTCACGAAGAGGACCTCTCCTTCCTGGCGACCAAACTCGGAGAGGGCGATCTCTCCAACCTCGATCGCAATATCCTTGAGGTCGCGGTTGCCAATTTCCACCCCGAAATCCATGGCGAGTTGATAGAGTTTCTGCTCGTCCTTGATCTCAAAATCCGAGACCTCGCCTTTGGCTGTTGCCAAGAAAAGCTCTGCAACGCCTCGGGCATGGTCACCATGGGCTGCCGCGCCAGCTGCAACCATCCGGGCGAAGTTTCTTGCTGAAATGGTCTCCGCCGTCGCGCCGCAGACACCCACCGGCCTCACGGCACCTTCTTTTTTCGGCGCCTGAACACGGCAGGGCCCCATAGAACAGTGCTTACAACAGCTTCCCTCGGCCCCAATCGGGCAGGGTTTCATCCTGGCGGCTCGATCAAAGACGGTTTCTACACCGTCGGCCGCGGCCTTTTCGATCATCTCGAGACTGGCTTGATCCACACTCTTGGCTCCTGTCTCTGCCATCGTATGCCTCCTAATCACTCTCGATTTTTACTCGCTTCTCACGCGGCTGTCGTCAACTCGCCGATCATCTCTCTGACCTGTTTAACCGCCTCTGGATGACGCATGACCAGAATGTCGGCACCGGCAAGGAGGAGGACAACTGCCGTAACCGCCTCCATGAGCATCCCCCGCTTTTCAGGATCTCCCATGGTGGGAGCTTCCTCTGCTGTCAGTTTCGCTTCTTTTGTTTTCCAGACTTCTCTGGCAAGATTGCAAATCATGGGAAACTGAAGCCGCTCGTCTTGTTGGGTCAGAGCAGCCATTCGGATTCGTTCCATCACCGAATATGTGTATTCAATTCCGTACCCGAGTCCGCCGGTGGTTGGATCCACGATAATCTGTTCGTCTGCAACTCCGAGATTCCCGAGAAGGATGTTCAGTTGTTTGGCAAGGTTGATGTCGATCGGAGTCGAGGCAATGGCCGTGTGCTTGTATCCGATCGCGCCGGCTCCGACTTGTTTGTAATTTCCTTCCACCACCGGACCAATAATCAGATGCTTGCCCTCGCAGACTTCGGCCACCTTCCGAAGGACCTCGGCATCCTTGTCATCGTTATCGACCCCCCAGACGATGAGTGGAACGTCGATGGCGTCGGCCACCTTTTTGGCTGTTTGGGCGGCCTCATCGGCCGGCCGATCCAGGCCATTCGGGTCAGTGCTAATCAAATGAAGGCAAATCATGTCGGCCTTGTATTCATCCACATTTTTCTTCGCCCACGCGACAGGATCATCTGTCACACCGGCGAAGGGTTTTAGGGCAGCCTCCGGCCAGTCCTCTGGAGGCATGTCATAGACCTCCATGGCGATCCGAGGTGCGTTTGGCATATCACCCTCAAATAGATAGAAGGGGTACGAGCTTTCGTCTCCCACGGCGATGGTTTTGTCGCCTTTTCCGATCTCCACTCGCTTGATCTTTCCGGTATACGTGATCTTCGGTATTTCAAAAGCCACGCTGACCACCTCCCCCAGTCACCGGGTCCTAAGCCGGCGTCTTCCGCTTTTCACTGCCATGCCACTCTTCGCTAAACCAGTACCTCTCGCCGCTCTTCAGGTATTCAAGCATCTCATCTCGCGACTTCAGTTTCTTCCGCCATTCGTAGGGTGTATCCGGCTTCCCGTCGTCAAAAGTAGCCCCCAGAACCTTGACCTTCTTCCCGTCAAAAGACTTCTTCTCCTCAAGTTTCTCTTTCATGACTCCTCCTTTGATGTGCAGGTGTGCGTTGTCGGTTGTCCGTAGTCAGTTCTAACGACGACTTCAGTGATCACACACAAATGACGATCGACTCCCATCACGTTATGCGAGTCCGGCAGCGAGCTTAGCCGCTTTGACGGTATTCATCATCAACATGGTGATCGTCATGGGGCCAACCCCTCCCGGCACAGGGGTGATCATGCTGGCCTTTTCCTTCACAGTTTCGAAATCGACATCGCCACAGAGTTTCGCCTTCCCCTCAGGGGTCTTTCCGATTCGATTGACACCCACGTCAATAATCACCGCCCCCTCTTTCACCATGTCCGCCGTTACGGCCTTCGGTTTTCCCGCAGCGACAATCAGAATATCGGCCCTCTGCGTATGGAAGGCCATATCCTTTGTTCGGGTATGACATACGGTGACTGTCGCATTTGCCCCTTCAGCCTTCTGCAGCAGAATGTTGGCAATCGGTTTCCCCACAATATTGCTCCGGCCCACGACAACGACTTCAGCTCCTTCAATCTGCGCCCCTGAACGAATGAGGAGTTGCTGAATACCGGCCGGTGTGCACGGGAGATAATCGGGTTCCCCGATCATCAATTTACCCACATTGATCGGATGAAATCCATCAACATCTTTTTTCGGATCAATCGCATAGAGGATTTTGTTTTCATCCATGTGCTTGGGCAGGGGGAGCTGAACCAGAATGCCATGGATCTTCGGATCCTTGTTATACTTCTCGATTAATGTCAAGAGGTCATTCTCCGATATGTTCTCCGACTGATTGTCCTGAACCGAATAAAAGCCGAGTTCGTGTGCAGTCCTCTGTTTGGCCGTCACATAACTGACTGATGCCGCGTTTTCCCCCACCAAAATGGTCACCAAACCGGGTTCTACGTTATGGTCTTTTTTGAGTTTATCGACCTGACCCTTCAGTTCCTCCCGAATCTGTGTGGCGACTTCTTTCCCGCTAATGATTTTTGCTGCCATTTCTCCTCCCCCCTCAGAACCCAATCGCCCACAACCTCTCTCATCCCTGGCCGAAGGAGTGATTGGGTCTATGCCAAGTTCTCAGATGATATCGCCAAAGCCCACGGTCATCCGTCAAGATCCCTTGTTGTCCATCCTATGGAACCAGCTTCTCGAATATCCCCCAGGATGATCGAAGGGCTTTTGAATCCACAGGTAATGCGAAAGTAGGTTTCCCCTCGATATCGAACTCCGAAACGATCGGGTCGGCAGGTATCCACCCCCCGACAGACATTGAGAGTCTCTCGGCCTGGGCTGTGATCTCTGCTTGGAGGCCATTCTGAACACGATTCAACAGGAGAACCGACTGTCTCACATCTAGCTGAAGCTCTTTAATCAAGTCGCGGATTCGTGCGGCAGTGACTACCCCACGAACACTCGGGTCGGATATGATCAAGAGGAGATCCACATTCCGGGTTGTCATCCGACTGAAGTGCTCCATCCCCGCTTCGTTGTCGATCACCACATAGGGGTAATTTCCTGCCAAAAGATCAATACATTTCCGAGCCAATGTATTCGCAGCGCAGTAACACCCCGGTCCCTCAGGTCTTCCCATGGCAATGAGATCAAAACCCTCTTTCTCAACCAAAGCCTCCTGAATCTTGTATTCAAACCAGACGTCCTTCGTCATTCCTACGGGAACGTCTCTCTTCATCAGATCCCTGGCCTCTCCAATTGTTGGACCGATCTCAACCCCGAGAACCTCGTTGAGATTCGCATTGGCGTCCGCGTCAACAGCCAGAACCGGTTTCTTCCCCTTCTCTAAGAGGTATCGGACCAAGAGTCCCACGACCGTCGTTTTTCCAGTGCCCCCCTTTCCCGAAACAGCAATCGTGAAAGACATGGTTTTGTCTATCCCTCTCTTGACTCTGAATTGTGAGACCAAGCGAGCATTCACCCGCCTTCAAACCCCGATCTTCTCCCGGCTAGGACGCGCTTTCCCAGTGGAAGGCGAAATAGAGAAGCTTCGGATTTTCGTGTGCTATCCCATAGGAAGGGGACAAAAGTAGAGAATTGACGGTGTTTAGGCGGCAAAATGTATAAAATTGAGGTGACATTTTATTATATCGGTTTTATCTCTCCCTTTTCAAGAGAACTGGTTTACTCCACCCTTGCGGCAGAGTAACCCCGAACCTTCAGTTCCCACTTGGACTCCTAGAAAAGTCCCTTCACCTTTCCCGTATTTACATCGACGTCGACCCTTCGGAAGGCGGGATCAGAGGCGGTTCCAGGCATCAGCCGAATGTCCCCAGCAACCGGGACCACGAAACCAGCTCCCCGGTAGGTCAGGATGTCCCGAATGGGAAGGGTCCAGCCTTTGGGCGCCCCCTTGATTGTTGGATCATGAGTCAGGCTCAAATGGGTCTTGACCATACAGGTCGCAAGCTTGCTCAATTCAGGGTCAGCTTCCATCCGTTTGGCCTTCTCCTCTGCCGCGGGTGTGTACGTGACTCCGCCTCCTCCATAAACCTCCTTGGTAATCGTTTCAATCCGTTGACGTAGGGGCATCTCGTCAGGATAGAGAAGCTTGAAGCTGCTCTTATCCTCACATGCCTCAATAGCCGCATCGGCCAATTCGAGGGCGCCTTCTCCCCCTTTCAGCCAGTGTTCCGAAACAGCCACCCGTGCTCCGGCTGCTTCACAGTGCTTTCGCAACAGGGCGATCTCATCTTTGGTGTCCGTGTGAAAACTGTTAATACAAACAACCGGATTAATCCCTGCCTTCTTGACGGTCTCAATATGGGCAAGGACATTTGGAATGCCTTTTTCAAGGAGCTCAAGATTCTCACTGGTGTAGGCCCGATCCAGAGGCTGCCCCGGCGCCACTCTGGGACCGCCGCCGTGCATCTTGAGGGCTCTGATGGTCGAGACAATAACCGAACAATGAGGGACTAACCCACTGAACCGGCATTTGATATTCCAGAATTTTTCAAAACCGATATCAGCGCCAAAACCGCTCTCAGTCACATGATAGTCGCTCAGCTTCAGGCAAACCTCATCGGCCACGATAGAAGACTGGCCTACGGCAATATTGGCGAACGGGCCCGCATGGACCAGGACAGGCTGGCCTTCCAAAGACTGAAGAAGATTGGGATTCATGGCTTTCACCATCCAGGCAGTCATGGCGCCTGCCACCTCAAGATCTGTCGTCGTAATGGGTTGACCCTGCTTATCGTAGGCGACCACGACCCGACCGATCCGCTCCCTCAGATCTTTCAAGTCTTTGAAGACGGAGAGAATCGCCATGATTTCTGAGCTCACGGAGATCGCAAAACCGGACTGCATCATGAATCCGTCCATCTTCCCTCCAATTCCGATAATGATGTCCCTGAGGGCCTGAGCGCAGAAATCCATGATCCACCTCATCTCCACGTTTCGCGGATCGATGTTGAGCCGCTTCAGTCCTTTCTTGGCAAGCGTTTCATCGTCATAGTTAAACTCATGCTGGAGACGAGACGTAACGGCCACCATGGCCAGATTGTGGGCATTGGTCACGTTATCAATGTCACCAGTTAGCCCCAGTGAAAAGGCGGTCAGTGGGATGCACTGCGAAAGACCCCCGCCTGCAGCACTTCCCTTGATATTGAAGGTCGGACCGCCAGAAGGCTGCCGAATGGCACCCGTGACATTCTTACCCCTCAAAGCAAGCCCCGGTACCAACCCCATGGACGTGGTGGTCTTTCCCTCCCCCAAAGGCGTGGGCGTGATGGCCGTGACCTCAATATATTTTGCGTTAGGCCGATCCTTCAACCGGTTCAAAACCTTCATGAAATCGATTTTGCCCAGGGTATGCCCCATGGGAATCAATTCTTCCTTTTCAAGACCCATTTCTTCGGCCAACTGAAAGACCGACTTCATATCCTTTTCGACTGCTTCTGCAATCTGCCAGTCCGCCATTTTTGTTGGATCAAGACCTTTCAGAGACATGGATTCCCTCCTCCTTCACTGATGAGTTTCCTATAGTGAGTGTTTGGATATAGGATATCGACTGACCTACAACAATCGAACTCAACCCAACAGGCCCTCCCTCTCAGGTCTCCCGGCCAATTTTGGGACTATGTGATAATCTGCACAATGTACGGCATTCAAAAGAGGTTGTCAAGAAAAAAATCCCGGAGCTTCCCGATTTTCAAAGGAAAACACGATCGCCCAAAAAACCCATTTACTTAGGGAAAAGGACGAAAATGAAGAGATGAAGTGAGAGATTCGTGTAGATACCTGCCATCACATCGTCAGCCACAACCCCATATCCGCCTTTCAAAGTCCCAAGCCTCTTTACGGGAAAGGGCTTGACGATGTCAAAGAACCGAAAGAGTAGAAATCCTGAGATGACATACAGCGGGACCGGTGGCAGGAATGCCATCGCGACCAGGAAACCGCCCACCTCATCAATCACAATATGTTTGCTGTCCCTTTGGAGAAAAATAGGTTCCGCACTTCCAGAAAACCAACAGGACATGAATAAGAAAGCCACCACCGTCAGCCCATAGTAAAAAAAGGGAAGCCTGGAAAGGACAATATACAGAGGCACTGCGACAAGAGTACCTGCGGTTCCTGGGGCAACCGGCATGTACCCGGAATAGATACCCGTTGCGAAGATTATGATGAGATGACGAAAAACCGGCTGCTCCACGAGTTTTCCATACGGGTAGGCAAATGCTTTCCCCTCTAACGATTCACTTTCACCTCACCCTGACCTGGAAATCTTAGCAGAATAAGGTTAACACCATCGGAGGCTAATTCTTTGGCACTCACCCACCTTCCCCCTCGCCGAATAAAGGATGGGAAACCAAGGATATCCTCCGAAAGAGGCCTCTGGGTTTCATCGAATTTTGCTCGCCAAAGCAATCTCCCATCCTTCCCATCAAAGAGAAAAGCGACAAAGGTAACAGACGCTGGCCGTCGGGCACCCCAGTCACTGCCGATTCTCTCCCTGTACTGGAAGATCCATCCCATAAGCACACTGTCCGCATTCAAAGCAGAGGCAAGCCGCTGAGCCAAGACCTCAGGCCTCCCCTCCAGATGTCCCACCTTTGAGAGCACCCTCTCCACCATCTCAGGAGCTACTAGGTTGTACCCATCACGGCTTAAGTCCCGCCGGAAAAGGCCTGTGACGATCGCTGGCCCCTCAGGAGCCACCTGTCCCACGGTCAAGTATCCCTCACATCTCGGACAACGAACCAAAAGCCGGCCAGGTTCCTCTGGGCGGCTGACAAAAAAAGGAACGAGGATGATAATCCCAGGATCTTCACCGGTCGGGGAAACGGATTCACTGTCTCGCACCCTTGGCCCATTGCAGGTCATGACGGATATTCCGACTGTCCATATCACGATCGAAAAGCCAATTCTTCTGGGGATGCTCATCGCTCTTCCCTCGACACAACTCGAAATGTGAATTCCTCGAGTCTCTCGACCCCTTCATCCACCCGAAAATAGATCACCTGACCCTATTTCACGACTATCCGACTCTTCGGATCCGCGCGCCTATACGGGATAGCTTGCCCTCTAAATTCTCGTATCCCCTGTCCAAATGATACACTCTTGAAATTTCGGTCCTTCCATTAGCCGCGAGCCCTGCCAACACAAGAGAGGCACTGGCCCTGAGATCGGTTGCCATGACTTGGGCTCCACTCAGCTGCCTAACACCTGTCACGATGGCACTATTGGATTCTATCTTTATGTCCGCACCCATTCGCCTGAGCTCACTGACATGAATAAAGCGATTTTCGAAAACCGTCTCAGAAATCACGCTCAGGCCACGGGTTAGACACATTAGAACCATGATTTGAGCTTGCATATCTGTCGGAAAACCTGGGTAGGGGAGCGTCTTCACGTCCACACTTCGGACGCGGTTGTTCCCAATCACCCTGACCACCTCTCCATCGGGATAGACTTCAAGGCCCGCCTCTCGCAACTTGTTCACAACTGCCTCAAGACTTGACAAGGAACAGTTGAAGAGACGGAGATTCCCTTGTGTAAGCCCGGCTGCCACCATAAAGGTCCCGACCTCAATCCGATCCGGCATGATGGAGTGCTCTACGCCGTGAAGCGTTTCCACACCTTCAATTTGTAGTAGACTCGTTCCTTCCCCGGAGATCTTCGCCCCCATCTTTTTGAGAACGGTGCCAAGCTCTGCCACTTCGGGTTCCTGGGCAGCATTCTCTATTACGGTTGTCCCACGGGCGAGGGTAGCAGCCATCATCAGGTTTTCCGTTCCCGTAACCGTCG
>JABAOH010003087.1_pt4 | contig 21999 bp, 21 predicted proteins | sample 7062181 | NCBI WGS metagenome assembly JABAOH01 (sample SAMN14538630, study PRJNA623070) | marine sediment metagenome | biome: marine biome [ENVO:00000428]; feature: marine pelagic biome [ENVO:01000023]; material: deep marine sediment [ENVO:00002113]; isolation source: pool of 5 deep marine... | reverse complement strand
GGCTACGATCATATAGTCTCGGCCATAGGAGGAGCTATAGCTGCTGCGGCTGGAGCAGATTTTCTCTGCTATGTCACACCTTCCGAGCACCTCGGCCTCCCATCAGTCGACGATGTTAGGGCTGGCCTCCTCGCCTCTAAGATTGCTGCCCATGCAGCTGATATCGTCAAGGGTGTCAAAGGCGCTCTAGATAGAGATTTAAAAATATCTGAAGCCCGAAAAAAACTCGATTGGGCAGAGCAGCAGAAACTTGCCTTAGACCCCCATAAATTCCAAGATATAAGAAAGAAAAGGAAATCAAAATCTACGGCCTGTTCCATGTGCGGTGAATTCTGTGCCCTGCAGATTGTGAGCGAATTTCTCAACTCTGAAAAGGGAGAGGCCGATGACGTCTGCTTCTAAAAAACTTCGTTTTGGCACAGCAGGAGTGCCTCTGTCTGCTTATCCATCCTCCACTTTAGCCGCTATTAAGAAAATTGCCCAAATGGGCCTCGAATGTCTTGAAATCGAGTTTGTCAAAGGCTTGAAAATGGGAACTGACCTAGCCCAGAAGATCAAAGAAGAAGCAAGAGCCCTCAACGTATCCCTCAGTGTTCACGCTCCATATTATGTGAATTTGAATTCGGCCGAGGAAGGAAAAAGGCTGGCAAGTCAAGAAAGAATCTTGAGCTCAGCCAGGATGGCCGAGATTTGCGGCGCTGAGAGTGTTGTCTTTCATGCTGGCTACTATGGAAGAGTTGGACCTGAAAGAGCTTCTCAAACCATTAAGGAAGGATTGAAGGAGGTAGCTTCCATTTTAAAATCAGATAGAACTCCGGTTATCCTCAGGCCAGAAACACTTGGAAAAAGGACGCAGTTCGGCTCGCTCGAGGACATTCTTTATCTGTGCCGCGAAGTGGAAGGAATCCTGCCCTGCATCGATTTCTGCCATATACATGCGCGGGAAGGAAAAGCAAACAGCTACAGCGAATTCCACCGCATCCTTAAAAAAATAGAAAAAAAACTGGGTAGCAAAGCCGTTAAAAATATGCACATTCATATCTCGGGAGTTGATTACAACGATAAAGGAGAAAAGAAGCATTTGAACCTGAAAGATTCTGACTTCCGTTTTGATGAATGGATCCAAGCTTTGAAGGACTATGGTGTAGAAGGAACGATCATTTGTGAAAGCCCCAACTTAGAGCAGGATGCAATAATGTTAAAAAACCTTTTCTTCAGCAAAGAATAAAGACTCTAAAAATACTAACAAATTAAATGTCATTCCAAGCGAAACGTGGAAGATTCCTAGCATGTCATTGCGAGGAGCGAACCGTGGAAGATTCCTAGCATGTCATTGCGAGGAGCGAAGCGACGAAGCAATCTCATATAATTATTTTTTCTTTTTAAAATATAATAAATGAGCAATCAATTTTATATTTACATAATGACAAATAAACTCAACAGCGTACTTTATACTGGGGTAACAAGTGATTTAGAAAAGCGGGTATATGAGCACAAATCGAAATTAGTTGAAGGATTTACAAAGAAATATAATGTGAATAAGTTAATTTACTATGAAGTTTTTGATGATATTAACGATGCAATCGCGAGAGAAAAGCAAATAAAAGCTGGCTCAAGACAAAAAAAGATTGATTTGATTTCGAGTATTAATCCCTCCTGGAAAGATTTATCAATTGATTTATGAGATTGCTTTGCTTCGCTCGCAATGACATATAAACTAGTAATGATATATAAACTCGCAATGACAAAAGATACCTCAACGATAAATAAAATCTCAATGGCAGATAAACTCCAAATACAGAAAAAAAAAGGAGGAATGAAAAATGCGGGAATACAAGTTATTGATTAATGGGAAATGGGAAGTATCAAAAAGCAAGCGAGAAACTAAATCTCCTTATGACCAGAGTGTTGTTGGTAAAGTCTATTTTGCTGAAAAGGATAACACAGAAAAGGCGGTCACTGCCGCCCATGAAGCCTTCTCAGAAACAAAAAAACTCTCAAGTCTGGAACGTGCTCAAGTCCTGGAGAAAATATCTTCAGAAATTGAAAAAAGAAAGGAAGAACTGGCTAAATCCATAACTCTCTCCGGTGGAAAAACAATCAAGGCATCCAGAATAGAGGTTGAAAGAGCAGCAAGCACGTTTAAAATCGCCTCTGAAGAAGCCAAGAGAATATGTGGAGAAATCATTCCCCTTGACCTGAGCGCCCAAACAAAGGAGCGCTGGGGTTTGGTGAGACGCTTCCCTATCGGAGTAATTTCTGCCATTTCCTCCTTCAATTTCCCGCTTAATCTTGTCGCTCATAAAGTTGCACCCGCCATCGCTTCAGGGAATACGGTTGTCCTAAGACCTTCTTCTCAGGTGTGCATGACATCCATCCTTCTCGGTGAAATCATAAACGAGACAGATTATCCTCGAGGCGGAATAAACATCGTTCCCTCAGGATATGAAGCAGCTGATATTCTGCTTACGGATGATAGGGTAAAAATGGTCACCTTCACGGGAAGTCCGGCAATTGGTTGGGAGCTTAAAAAGAAAGCCCAAAAGAAAAAGGTGACGCTTGAACTTGGAGGCAATGCCGCCGTCGTCATAGAGCCTGATGCTAACCTGGATTTTGCCCTTCCCAGGACGATACTGGGTTCCTTTTCTTACTCCGGGCAAATCTGCATATCCATTCAGAGGATATTTCTCCACGAGAAAATCTATGATAGTTTCATGGCCGATTTCATCGAAGCCACAAAGAAACTCAAGATGGGAAATCCTCTTGAGGAAGAGACGGATATCGGCCCGATGATAACGCTTGATGCTGCAAAACAGACAGAGGAATGGGTCAAAGAGGCAGTTGATGACGACGCCCGCATTGTCTTGGGGGGAAAAAGAGACGGAGTAATGTTCGAGCCGACAATACTGGAAAACGTCAAACCCGAACTCCGTATCTCCTGGATAGAAGCTTTTGCGCCTGTGGTTGTCGTTTACCGCTATAAAGATTTTGAGGAGGCATTAAGAGGAGTTAATCATTCAATATATGGCCTTCAAGCTGGAATCTTCACAGGTGACTTAAAAAAAGCTTTTCAAGCTTTTGAAATCCTGGATGTGGGAGGCGTTATCATCAACGATATCCCCACTTTTCGAATCGACCATATGCCTTACGGCGGAGTAAAGGAGTCTGGATTCGGCCGAGAAGGTCTTAGATACGCTATCGAAGAGATGACCGAAATCAAGCTAATGGCTATAAACTTAAAGATATAGCCAAGCAAAGGAACAGCCCGGCCAGACTTTATTATGCAGCCTAATAAATGTAATAAATGGGGCCTGGCCCCAATAAATGAATAAATGGGGCCTGGCCCCAATAAATTTCTTGACAGGCTTTTTGTAGAATCCTAAACTAAGATTTAATTCATACCGTTTTCAAATCTATTCTTACCCGGAGGGATTTTATGAAAGTCGTAAGCTTGGCCAAGGTCAGGGATACAATAAAAGACCTAGTCCAAAAAGCAAATTTCGAACTCCAGGATGATGTGATCGATGTCATCAAAGAGATGGAAAAAAAGGAAGAGTCCCCGGCAGGAAAAGAGGTCATTAAACAAATTCTTAAGAACGCAGAGATTGCCAAGTGTGAAGAATTGGGACTCTGCCAAGATACAGGTCTAGCTGTTTTTTTTGTCGAACTTGGCGAGGATGTAGAGCTCAAAAAAGATGATGGATTAGGAAGTCTGAGAGATGCCTTTTTCGAAGGCACCAGAGCTGGATATGAAGAAGGATACCTTAGAAAATCTGTCGTCGAGGATCCCATACGGAGAAAAAACACCGGAGATAACACTCCTGCTTATATCCACTGGGAAGTTGTTCCAGGCGATGCATTCAAGGTGACGTTTGTTGCCAAAGGAGGAGGCGCAGAAAATATGAGCGCTGTGCGTATGTTTGCGCCTGCTGCTGGGATGGAAGGTATTGAAGATTTTGTGGTCGAAACCGCGGATAAGGGAGGTTCTAATCCCTGCCCCCCGATTGTTGTCGGAGTTGGCGTCGGCGGAAACTTCGAATATTCTGCTCTCCTGGCCAAAAAGGCTCTTTTGAGAAAGCCCCTGGGGTCTCACAATGCTGATCCTTTTTATGCAGACATGGAAAGAAGGCTGTTGGAAAGGATAAATAATTTGGGAATAGGACCTCAGGGAATGGGTGGAAGGATCACTGCTCTTGCCGTTCATGTTGAAGCCTTCCCCTGCCACATCGCCTCCATGCCCGCTGCAGTCAACATCCAGTGCCATTCCCATAGAGTGATGAGCTTTAGTTTGTAGGCTTTCTCCCAAAGTTGGTTGATTATATCTCGTTGCGAGGAGCGAAGTTACATTGTCATTGCGAGGAGCGAAGTTACATTGTCATTGCGAGCAAAGCGAAGCAATCTCATAATTAATAACACTTTTAGATTGGAACGATGCAATAGCAATAATAATTTTTCCTATGAGATTGCCACGCTCCCTTCGGTCGCTCGCAATGACACGCTGGAAACTTTCTTCGGTCGTTGGCAATGACACGCTGGAAACTTTCTTCTGTCCTCACTAATGATAGCTAAAAGAAACAGTAATGCCAGTTAAAAGGAGAAGGAAATGATCGAGATCCGCTTTCATGGAAGAGGCGGTCAGGGGACTGTTGTTGCTTCAAAAATTCTGGCTGATGCTATCTCTAAAGAAGGAAATTATGTCCAAGCCTACCCGGAATTTGGCGTGGAAAGACGGGGCGCTCCGGTTTTTGCTTTTATTCGTATAGACAATAAGCCCATTTATGACAAGAGCAGAATTTACAACCCTGACCATGTCATTGTCGTTGACCCGACTCTCATCGAGGCTATCGATATCACAGAAGGCCTGAAAGAAGGAGGCCATATAATTGTCAACAGCGAAAAAAAACCTGAGGAGCTGAAATTCCCTAAAAAATTTAAAGTTGCCACAATAAACGCCACAGAAATTGCTGTAAAGCACAAGCTGGGGACACTGGCTGCCCCTATTGTCAACACGGCTATTGTGGGGGCAGTGGTCAAGATATTGAAGCTAGCCAAAATCGAATCAGTGCTCGAGGCAGTGCAAGAGGGAGTTCCCGTCAAACCCAAAGATAATGCAGCCGCAGCAAAAGAAGCTTATGAAAAATCTTAGCGCGTTCTTATTTTAGCTTTCCTATAGATATGGTATAATAAATGTTAGATATTCTTAAGACGCGTTTTACAAGTCAGTAAAGATAATATGTAAGAAAAGTGTATCGCTTATTGCGCTATTCACTTACTTACCAAGAAATTATCTACAAGGATATATCATGAAAAAAAATAAGCAGGCACAAAAGATTGTTTTCAAATCTGAAAAAGATGTTCCTCTGATGCCGATGTCTATCGGGACCATGCTCCATAATAAAACAGGAGTCTGGAGAAATATCAAGCCTGTCATCGACCTTGATAACTGCATTCAATGCGGCATATGCTGGAAATTCTGTCCCGATGTATCCATTTTTGTCGAAGACGAATGGCCTGTGGTTGACTATGTGTACTGTAAGGGCTGCGGCATCTGTGCAGAGGAATGCCCTACAAAATGCATTGCCATGGTAGAGGAGGAGAAATGAAAAAAGTAATCATGGGAAATCACGCCCTCTCCTACGGGGCAATGCTCGGCCGGGCTCAGGTGATTTCCGCCTACCCTATTACCCCCCAGACTCAGGTGGTCGAACTCCTCTCAGAAATGTGTGCAGATAAAACTTTGGATGCAAAATTCATCAAGGTTGAGTCAGAGCATTCGGCAATGGCTGCCTGCCTCGGAGCATCCCTGGCAGGAGCAAGAACCTTCACGGCTACTTCTTCCCAGGGTCTGACCCTGATGCATGAGCTCCTCCACTGGGCTTCAGGCGGAAGACTGCCTGTTGTAATGGGAAACATAAACCGAGCTATGGCTCCTGGATGGAGTATCTGGTCTGACCAGAATGACAGCCTCTCCCAGAGAGATACCGGCTGGATCCAGTTTTATTGTTGCAGCAACCAGGAAGTTCTGGACACAGTTATCCAGGCTTTTAAAGTTTCAGAAAAGCTCCTTATTCCCAGCATGGTGGTTCTTGATGCGTTCAGTCTATCGCATACCTATGAAGTCGTAGACGTTCCTGAGCAGGAAAAAGTGGATGCATATTTGCCTCCTTTTAAACCCCAAATCAAAATCACTCCTGACGAGCCGCATGCATTTGGCGGTCTCACTTCTCCGGAGCACTACTTTGAATTGAGGTACAAACTCCAAAAAGATATGGAAAAAGCTCCGGCTTTGATCGAAGAAACTGGGAAAGAATATGAAAAAATGTTTGGCCGCTATCTGGGCCTGGTGGATGAATATTGCTGCGATGATGCAGACATAATCCTAATTACTTCGGGAACAGTAGGTTCAACCGCAAGGGTTGCTGCAGAAGAGCTTCGCCAGGAAGGTATCAGGGCCGGAAACTTAAGGATTAAAGCCTTCAGACCGTTTCCCTTCGAGACAGTTCGAAATATTGTTAAAGGAGCAGAGAAGATAGCTGTGGTTGACCGGAATATTTCCTATGGTCACCACGGAATGTTTTATGAAGAAGTCAAATCTGCCCTGTACGGACACAACGACAGCCTGCCTGTCTTCGGCTTTATCGCCGGGTTAGGAGGAAGGGATATCACTCCTTCAACCTTTAAAGAAATCACCAATTATGCTCTGAAGAAAAAGAAGCCAGAAGAAGAAATCATCTGGATAGGAGTGAAGAGATGAAAAAAGAAAAAAAGATGAAGCTTTCCCTCCCTGAAGAAGAGCTTATGAATTCCGGGCATCTAGCCTGCCAGGGGTGCGGAGCGACTTTGGCCATGAGATATGTTCTTAAAGCTCTGGGACAAAAAGTAGCACTCTGCATTCCTGCCTGCTGCTGGTCAGTTATAGACGGGCCATTCCCCTATTCGTCCCTTGATGTTCCTATATTCCATTGTGCCTTTGAAACAGCGGCGGTGTCTGCTTCTGGAGTGAAGGCCGGCCTGGAAATGGTCGGCGATACAGAAACAACTGTGGTTGCCTGGGCTGGAGACGGAGGAACTTTCGACATCGGCATCCAGGCCCTTTCAGGTGTAGCCGAGCGGAACGACGATATTATCTATGTTTGCTACGATAACGAAGCCTACATGAATACAGGCATTCAGAGAAGTTCAGCAACGCCCTATGGCGCCTGGACAACCACAACGCCTGTCAAACACTTCAAGGATAGACCGAAAAAAGACATGGAAGCCATCATGGCAGCCCACAGGATTCCCTACATAGCTACGGCTAGCATCGGCTATCCTGAAGATCTGTTCAGGAAAACGAAAAAAGCAAAGGAAATCAAAGGAACAAGATTCCTTCATATCTATGCTCCGTGTCCTACTGGTTGGAAAAGCAGACCTGAAGATACGATTAAGCTCGCACGGATGGTTGTTCAGAATGCAACTTTCCCGCTATACGAGATAGAGTGGGGCGAAAAATATACATTGAACATCAAGCTAAAAGAAAAGAAACCGATAGCCGATTATCTAAAAATCCAGGGCCGATTCCGGCACTTGACCGAAAAAGAGATCGCATCAATGCAAGAAGAAGTGGACAAGAAGTGGCAGCGCCTGCTTAGTTTGGTGAACAGTAAATAGAAATAAGGTGGATTTGATGAATCAAATCCCTACAATATAAATAAGGTGGGCTTGATAAATCAAGCCCCTACATAATAAAAACAAATCCTTGCAGAATATGAAAGGAGGGCTTGATAAATCAAGCCCCTACACAAGACGAGCCAAATCCATGCACAAGATGAATCAAGCCCCTACATAGGATAAATCAAGCCGCGACATAAGATAAATCAAATCCTAGGATAAGTAATAGAAAAACTGGTTGCAATAAGCGTCCAAAAAGTCTATAATTACTATCTTAATAATAACTTAAGCCATACGGCTGGTGTGGCCTACCCAGCTCATCCAGTTAGTCAAGCTTATTATTAGAGGAGATAATCATGAAAAGATTCATCTTGGTTCTACTTCCTTTAGCTATGGTTTTTGTCTTCTGTGCAAAAGCAGAAAAAGCAAGCATTTTTGGCGACAATTCTTCTCCAGCGCCTGATTTTACGCTTAAAGATCTTAAAGGACATGAAATTACGCTTTCTAAATATAGCGGTAAAGTTGTCTTTTTGAATTTCTGGGCAACCTGGTGTGGTCCCTGTAAGGCCGAAATTCCAGATCTCATCGAAGCCTACAAACAATATAAAGACAAAGGAATGGAAATTATCGGGATTTCTGTGGATAGAATAGGCCCGAAATCAGTCCTTAAGTTCGCAGAAAAATATAAAATTAATTACCCCGTTGTCATGAGTACTGACAAAATCCTAAAAGACTATGAACCCGGTCCTTATGTTCCTGTGACAATAATTGTTGACCAGGATGGAAAAATAAGGCACAGGCACATTGGCTACATGAACAAGGAAACCCTCAAAAAGTATTTTCTAGAACTGAAAGAAGAAAAATAAGATATGTCCGGGNNCTTCCCGTAATTCCTTCTTACCTGGCCTTTATCACTGGAATCTCGCTCGAGGAACTCTCTCAACAGGAAAGTCTAAAAAAAGTCCGAAAAAAAGTCATCGCCGACTCGTTAATGTTTATCCTCGGCTTTTCTATTCTCTTTATCACCCTGGGAGCATCAGCCACTTTTTTAGGTAAATTTTTATACAGAAACATTCGTTGGTTTGAGATAATCGGCGGAGTGCTGGTTATAATACTTGGCCTTCATTTTGCAGGGATTTTCAGGTTGAAATTCCTCGATAGAGAAAAGAAAATTCATCTGAAAAAGAAACCTCTTGGTTATCTAGGGACATGTCTCGTGGGCATGGCTTTTGGAGCTGGATGGACACCATGTGTTGGTCCAATCTTGGGAGCCATTCTTACCATGGCCGCTTCAACCCAGGACGTCATAAGGGGGATTATCTTGCTCACTTTCTATTCTGCAGGCCTAGGACTACCATTTTTTCTCTCAGCCATTATCCTTCATAAGTTTTTTGAGTATTTCAAAACTATCAGAAAGTACTTCAAGGTAATCTCGATAGTTGGAGGAGTGCTGCTGATTATAGTGGGAATTCTGCTTATTTCAGGTTATTTTTCTTCTTTATCAGCTTATCTGGGAGCAGACTTTTAAAACAACTAAGATTCTTATCAAGCCCGTTTATTTGTAAGCTTTAAAATGGGGATTTGATAAATCAAATCCCCATATAAGACAAACAAATCCTTACAGAATATGAAAGGAGGGCTTGATGAATCAAGCCCCTACAAGATAAAGACAAACCTTTGCAGAATATGAATGAAAGTGCGGATTTGATAAATCAAGCCCCTACAAAACTGATTTCTTTCTAAGTAAATAATGGAAGTTTTTGGGGCCTGGCCCCAATAAAAATTGGGGCCTGGCCCCAATTTTTACTAACCCCAATTTTTACCAGCGATAGGCAACCGCAGCCCAGGTAAATCCAGCTCCAAAAGCATCCATCAAAATAATATTTCCTTTTTTTAACCTGCCTTCCTCCCAAAGCTCATGGAGACTTATGGGAATGGAAGCCACAGAGACATTACCATATCTATCGATGTTTGAATACACTTTTTCCGGATGGACTTTGAGGCGCTTCCCTGTTGCTTCGATGATCCTTATGTTGGCCTGGTGAGGAATAAGGTAATCTACATCCTCTTTCTTCAATCCAGCTATTTTCAAAACTTCCAAAGCCGCCTCTCCCATCCGTTTAACGGCATGCTTGAAGACATCGTTCCCTTTCATCTTAAGATAATGAAGCCCTTGGGCAACTGATTGGAGTGTGGCTGGAATTCTCGTCCCCCCTGCAGGCTGGTAGAGAAGATTTCCTAATTTCCCGTCAGCTTTCCAGTAGAAAGAGAGCATTCCGGATTCATCATCAGCCTCTTCAAGAACAGCGGCTCCGGCAGCATCACCAAAAAGGACGCACGTATTGCGGTCTTTAAAGTTAGTGACCTTTGTTAACAGCTCTCCACCAATCAGAAGGATGCGTTTAGATGTTCCGTTTAAAATCAAACCTTCTGCCAGAATCATTCCATACAGAAATCCTGTACAGCCTACTGAAATATCAAAAGCAGGAATATGGTCAGCCCCAAGCCCATTCTGAACCCAGCATGCAGTTGAGGGGAAAATTGTATCAGGAGTAGAAGTGGCTACTATTATAAGATCGATATCCTTTACTTCAAGTCCAGCATTCTTGAGAGTCCTCCGACTGGCTTCAACTGCCAAATCGGATGTTGCCTGGTCTTCAGAAGCGATCCTCCTCTCTTTTATTCCGGTCCGGGTTATAATCCATTCATCAGAAGTGTCGACCATCTTTTCAAGGTCAAAGTTGGTCAAAATTTTATCAGGGACATAGAAGCCCGTTCCCCTGATCCTTATTCTTCGCTTCTTTTTTTTATGCATGATTCCTATAGAAAAACTATTCTATAACATACTTATTTCCTATTTGCAAATAGCACAAAAGACAGGTAAAATCGAAAAACTAAAATGACGAAGCACAGATTTTGGCTTTTTCCTCTTATTCTGCTCTTGTTGTTCGCCTTCTTTCCCAATACCTCATGGTCTCAGATGGTCCTAGGACAGTACGAAGATGAAGCTCCTCTTAGAACTTGGAACACTTTGGGCATCACCACAGCTCGCTCCCTTGGCATGGGCGAAACGCAATTCACTCTAGGCTCTGATTGCGCTGTTTCATTATCAAATCCCGCTCTCCTGACCAGACTTCCTAAAATCACTCTCACTGTGAATTCCTCTTTCAACATAGCCCAACTCTACAGGTATTCTATCTTGAATACAGGGCCCCTCTACACACGCGAAAATCTTTCTGTCGGCGTTTATGCCTTGGATTTTGCCGGCGCCTCAATCAGGTTTAAAAACTGGACTCTTGCTTTAAGTGTCGGCCTTATAGAAAGTTACGACAGACCTCGTGTAGAAAACGAATATAATCCTTCGGGCAGTGTCTTATATCGTTTAAGAATGGACCAAGAAGGTAGCCTAAAAAACGTTAATTTTTCCATTGCGCGAAAACTCTTTGGCGGCCTTTCTGCCGGAATTGGCCTCAACTATGCTTATGGCCTTCTCCAAAAAGACATTAGCGAAGAGTGGATTACAAGTTCCATCACTATTACTGATAGTAAATCCCACAAATTTAAGGGTTTCTACGTCAACGGAGGTCTTTTGTGGGAGTTGGCGGGTAAAATAGATGTAGCTGCAGCATTCCGAACTCCTTATGTAAAAAAGTCAGATAGCGATAGCCTCCTCAGATACCTTTCTCCAGGAGGAGATACGGATATTATAATCGAAGCTACTTCCCGTGATGAGTACAAACAGCCCTTTGTGGCTGGCATAGGAGTAAGCTATAAATTTTCCTCTAAGTTCAGAGCTACTTCTGATTTTGCTTTCTATAACTGGTCAAAATACAAGGTCAGTTATTTTGAAGAAGAACTCGAGAGAAATCTCAAAGATATAATCAAAGTTGGAGCTGGGATTGAGCACTCAAATTCAAGGCGCATTTTCGGTCAAGAAGTCAATATTCCCTTAAGAGCAGGCTTGATTTATGATCCCCAGCCGATGAAAGAACCAGATTCATCCTATTTTTATATTTGCTTGGGGACAGGTATTCACTGGCGAAAATTCCTTTTTGACGGAGCGGTTATTCTGGGTAAGGAGAGCGGTTCTGGAAACTCCCTCACTGCAAGTAAAATCGCCCTGTCTTTCAGTTTTCGTCTATAAGCTTAGGGAGATAAGTAAAATGATTGAATATTGTGAGATTCTTCGAATGGCCTTCCTAGCGCTTTTAAAAAAGGTGCCGATAAGAACACGATTCTGGAAAAGACTCAAAGATCTATGATTAAAAGGATATTAGCCATGAAAAAGGTTATTTTCTTAATAGCGACTTTTTGTCTAGTCTTTTTTCCTTTAGAAGCACAGGATTACTGGAATACAGAAATCATAAGCGTAGAAAAAGACCCGGACACAATAAAAAAAATCAGGCAGATGGATCTTGACTTGCTGATGGAATGGAATAACAGAGTCTATATCATTGTCGGCTTCAATGATTTCCTCAAGCTTCAAAAGGAAAACATTCCTTATGCTCTGGAAACGTTTAATTTTTACCCGCACAAACAGAGGGAAGTCTCTCTTCAGGAAGGATTAAACGGAAGATATCATTCATATGCGGAGCTTGAGCGAGATTTGTTGGCCCTTCAGGACTCCTACTCTCACATTGCCAGAGTTATCGACCTGGGTGATAGCCTTGAAGGAAGAAATATCTATGCCCTCAAAATAAGCGATAACGTCTATCAGGATGAACAAGAAGCAGAACTGCTATTTGTTGGATGTCACCATGCCCGGGAATGGATCTCGGTAGAAGTGCCCTTCCTGTTGGGAAAATATCTTGTCGAAAACTACGAGACAAACACCCAAGTCAAAGACCTTGTCGATCAATGCGAGATATGGATTGTTCCATTATTAAATCCAGATGGCCTTGAGTATTCTATTCATTTTTATCGCTACTGGCGCAAAAACAGGCGCGACAACAGAGATGGATCTTTTGGCATTGACCTCAACAGAAATTATAGTTACAACTGGGGATTTGACGACGAAGGATCAAGCCCCTTTCCTTCTTCCAGTGTCTACCGAGGCCCTTCTGCTTTCTCCGAACCAGAAACACAGGTAATGAGAGCTCTCTTTGAAGAAAGGAATTTTCAAGCCGTAATCAGCTACCATAGCTATTCCCAGGTCATCCTCTATCCTTGGGGATACACAAATCAGCCAACTGCAGAAGATCAACTTCTAGACCAAATAGCAGCAGACATGTCCGGGCTCATGCTATCTGTAAACGGAACGATCTACCAATATGGTCAGGCGGGAGCGGAACTTTATCTGACTAACGGCGGCATGATTGATTGGACCTTTGGTACCTACAACATTCCTTCCTATACGATAGAGCTTCCACCTATAGATGAAGACCATGGGGGCTTCTTCAATGCTGAGGAGGATATTCAGCCAATCTTCAACGAAAACCTCCCGGCAATGCTCTATCTTATCGATTGGACCGTTCAGAATTTCGGCTCAATTATCAATCCCTCTACAAGGAGAGAACGAAGATACGAAACGAGAGCAAATCTAAAAGATAGGACCCAATTTGGACGAGAACTGAAAGACGAAGGAGAGGATAAAGCTATAACACAGAACTCAAAGCATAAAGTAAATTATCCTAAGACATCTGGTCTTAAAAATAAAACAACAGATGTCAGAATTAAACAAACAGATCCTATAAATAAGGAATAGATATTAGAAGCAAAACAATCCCTGCTATAAGTAACGCAATAAATATTATAAAATTCTCCCCTACGGTTATAAAAGAGCATAACCGTAAAAAAGATTGGCTAAAACAAACAGATTGACAAAGAGCACTGAAAAATATTAATACTGAAAAAGTTCAAGGGAAATAATGAAAGCTTTTCTCCTTAGTGAGTTTGCTTTACAGACCCAACCTGCTGTCCCAAGGGAGGGCATGCGTTTCTGGGTTTTTTGGTTTCTCCTCAGCGTAATCCTGCTGCTCGTCTTTTTTATTTTCTTAAGGGAAAAGCGTTTAAGGCAAAGACTGAATTTATTTCTTTCCAGAGCTAAAAGAGGATTTATCAAATCCCGACTTCAAGCCAGACTTAAGAAAGAGAATCTAAAGAAAGCAAATCTCATAAGAGAATTGGGGGAAGAGACCCGGAAACAAGGTATCAGTGTTGAGGAAAGTAAAGAAGTAGATGAAGAGCTTAAAACACTGGAAGATAACATGAATGCCTCGCAGACAGAAATGAAAGAGATGGACTCTCAAATTGAGATGTTTAAGAATCAACTTGAAGAAATTAGTCAAAAACATGAAGACCAGATTAAAAAAATGGAAGCTGAGATAAAGCCTTATATAGAAAAAATGACAAAGACAAAAGAAAAGGAGAAACTTGTAGAGCTCGATCTCATAAAGAAGCAACATAAAATTGAAGATGCAGACATAAAATTAAAGGCTGCAAGAAAAGAAGCCAAAGAAATAGAAGAAAACGCTGAACTCTCTGCAGAGGAGAAGAGAACTCAAGGAAAAGAAGCAAAAGAAAAAATAATAAACCTAGAGAACAAAAAAGAAAAAACTCAAGAAGAGCTTGAAGCTCTAAGGGAAGAAAGGCCAGCATTAGAAAAAGAGATAAAAGAACTACAAAGAAGAATAAATGATTGCGAAAGAACAATAAAGAAAATAGACAAAGAGAAGAAGGAGCAAACACGAACAATCCATAAAGAGATCAAAGAGCTGGGGAAAAGCAAGCAAAAAGTCCAAAAGAAAATAGAAGAGATCGCGCAGCAAAAAGAACCTCTTTTTGAAAGCCTGGGGAAAATAATTGATGAGGTCAGAGTCAAGCACAAAAAGTTGACTATATTTTATTCTCAGATAGACAGGACGAACAGGAATATTCAGGAGATAGAAACAAACATACAAAATTTATAGATAGATAGCCAAATTCCATTTACTCCTACCTTTCTTCAGTTTAAAATAGGATTTGAGTTTAAAGCAGGATTAGTCCAAAAGTTGCTTTATTTCATGTCATTGCTAGCCCCGAAGGGGCGAAGCAATCTCATAAAAAAGTAGAGATTGCTCAGCCTGTTCCGAGCAAGGCGAAGGAATCTTCTGCGCTCCTCGCAATGACATAAAGGAATGATTAATCCAGATTTTCTATCAAGCAACTTTGGGGCAAAGCTTTAAATAAAATCATGAAAAAGCCGAAATTGCTGGTTCATATATGCTGCGCCTCGGATGCTCTGTATGTCCTGGATCTTCTTAAGGAAGACTATTTAGCGAGCGGATATTTCTACAATCCCAATATTCATCCCTTTGAAGAATATGACGTGAGACTAAAAGATACAAGAAAAGTAGCTCAGACTCTTAGTGTCAAGCTATTCGAGGGAATATACGATGATGAGAGATGGTTCAAGCTCACCCAAAAATTTAAAGATGAACCTGAAAAAGGAAGAAGATGCGACGTCTGCTATGCGATGAGACTTGAAAAAACAGCCGAGAAAGCCTCTGAGCTTGAATTCGACATGTTTACCACAGTCATGAGCCTGAGTCCATGGAAAAAAGCCGATGTTCTTAACAGATTGGGAAAAATGTTTGCCCATAGATACAAAATAAATTTTTTAGAGGCCGACTTTAAAAAGAAAGATGGCTTCAGAAAAAGTGTTGAATTGAGCAAAAAGCATAGGCTCTACCGCCAGAACTACTGCGGCTGTAAATATAGTATGAGAGACTAGCGCGCATACATCAAGAAAGGCGCTAGATCAGATTAATGTAGGGGTTTGATTTATCAAACCCATATATTTATTTGCATAATCAAAAGGTGTGTTTGATAAATCAAACACCTACATAAGATAAATCAAGCCCCTACAAAAACAGCTCCTGAAGAAACAGAATATGAATAAAGCATAAAAACCGAGGCTAATACGAAAATTTGAAAATGAAAACCAAGGTTAATACGAAACAATCAAAAGCACGTGCAATTGAGGTGCTGGTTTTTGGGGTAGTCCAGGGAGTTGGATTCAGACCCTTTATCTACCGGCTGGCCCATAAATTTCGCTATAAAGGCTGGGTCAAAAATATTGGCTTTGGCGTAGAGATACGTGTCGAATCTGAGGAAAAAACAGATTTTAAAGATTTCCTTAAAGAGCTCCAGGAGAAAAAACCTCCTCTTTCTCAGATTGAAGAAATCATTCAAAAGTCAGCATCTTTTCAAANNCTTTTCAAAACATCAAAGATTTCACGATAAGAAAATCAAAGCAGAGTGAAAGCTTTGTCTTCATCTCCCCTGATATCTATGTCTGTGAGAACTGCCGCAAAGAAATGATGAGCCAACCGGACAGAAGGTTTCACTATCCTTTTATAAACTGCACCAATTGCGGACCGCGCTACACGATTGTCAAATTCCTTCCCTATGACAGGATACAAACTACAATGGAAGGCTTCAAGATGTGCGAAGACTGCCATACTGAATACACCAATCCCCTTGATAGAAGGTATCACGCCCAGCCTATCGCTTGTCCAGTATGCGGTCCTCACGTAAGCCTGTTAGTTTCGAGCTCAGGAAAAGCGATAAAAGGAGGGATCAGCAAAGCCGCTTCCCTGATAAAACAGGGAAAAATACTGGCAGTGAAGGGACTCGGGGGCTTTCATCTTATCTGCGACGCCAAAAATTATGAGGCTGTTCGCCGCTTAAGGGAAATAAAAGAGCGCAAAACAAAACCATTGGCTCTAATGGCCCGGGACCTGGAAACCATAGAAAAATATGCCTTGCTCAGCCCAGAGGAGAAGAAAATTCTACTCTCAGCCCGGCGCCCTATCATTCTTCTCAAGAAAAAAAGAGAAATCAAAGGAATCGCTCCCTTCCTTGATGAAATGGCATTTATGCTTCCCTACACTCCCCTTCACTATCTTTTGCTTGAGCATCTTGATCTCATCGTTGCCACAAGTTCCAATAAAAAAGATGCTCCTATCATGAAAGATGAGGAAGAAGGAATAAGAGAACTCTGCGATTATATCCTGACCCATAATCGGCCCATCCATATGAGAGCCGACGATTCAGTGCTCAGAGTTGTGGATGACATGCCGCTTTTTCTGAGACGCGCTCGAGGTTATGTGCCTTATCCCCAAAGAGTTCCACAAGAACTGGAAATCCCTCACCATATCCTGGCGCTTGGAGGAGAGCTTAAGGACACAATTTCTCTTTACAAAAATGGCTATGTGATAACCTCTCAGTTCCTTGGAGATCTCGATGAATACCAGAATTACAAATACTTCAAGGAGACAATCCACCATCTCACCAAACTCTTTGAAGTCAAGCCTGAGGTTGTCATATCGGATTTGCACCCCGACTTCCATACAACCAGGTATGCTCAGAAATCAGGCCTCCCTCACTTTCAAGCTCAACACCATTTTGCTCATGTCCTGGCTCCTCTTCTTGAGCACAAAATTGCACCCAAAAACAAGGTTCTGGGAGTGAGCTTGGACGGTTATGGCTACGGAGAAGATGGGCTTGCCTGGGGTGGGGAGTTTCTTCTGGCCGACTATTCATCCTACAAAAGACTTGCCCATTTTAAGTATGTTCCCCTGCCAGGTGGAGACCTTGCTGCAAAACAGCCATGGCGAATGGCCTTATCTTATCTAATGGATGCGTTCGACTCCAGGCTCCCCCAAGTTAAGGCGCTGGAGAAGGTCAGTAAAAATAAAATAAAAACTGTCATGAGTATGATCGAGCAGAAGATAAATAGTCCGCTCTCTTCAAGCTGCGGCAGGCTTTTTGATGCAGTATCGTTTCTCGTAGGCCTTTCTCCTTTAGAAATTGAGTTTGAAGCAGAAGCTCCGATGAGGCTAGAATCTGCGGCCCAAGAAGGGATAGAAGAAAGCTATGGCTTTTCTGTCAAGGGCAATCTACTGCCTTATCAAATTTCTTTTACCCAGACCATAAAATCAGTCTTAAAAGACCTGGCGCAAGAAATTCCCGCATCCTTAATCTCGGCAAAATTCCATAACACTTTAGCCCGGGTTATTGTTTCCGTAGCAGAGAGAGCAAGAAGAGATCACGGCATAAATACTGTTGTCTTTGTCGGCGGGGTTTTTTTAAATAAAAAACTGTTGCATAGAGCCAAAAGCTTTCTGGAGCAAAAGAGGTTTAAGGTCCTCAGGACAATAAATTATTCCCCTAACGACGAGTCAATTTCGATAGGACAAATCGCTTATGGTTTAAATAGGTTGAAAACGACGCAAACCCTAATAAAATGAGAAAAGCTCGAAAGGAAAGAATGGGCTTGATAAATCAAGCCCCTACATTCATATTCTCCAAATCTCAAGTTTATGTTATTTAGGAGCTTTCAAGGAATAGCCTTATTTCTCATGCAGCCTTTCAATATCTACTTTTATTCCCCCAACAAAAGAAGAGACGACATTTACAAAAAGTGCATTGCAGAAACCCAAGAAACCAAAAACTATAAAACCGAGTACCCCGCCAAGACCAGCATAGATGATGCCTCCAAGCAGGTTTCCTTTGTTCTGCTGGATAAAAGAAGGGAGGAGTTTTACAATTCCAGAAAAATAATTGGTTGCACCAATAAAAGCACCGATGAATATACCTAAAAGAAAACCTACGGCACCCCAGAAAAGAAAAAAAGAAAAAGGGCTTAAACGCCGCAAAATGAAGTTAGCTCTTTTTTTACCTTCGTATGACGATATATACCTTTCCTTCCATTTCTCCTCTTCCTTTTCTTTTCTCGGCTCTGGTGGTTTCCCTTTTTTCCGAAAATCTCCCCCACAGTGAGCACAAGTCTCTGCTTCTAATCTGTTAGCAAACCCACAGTAACGACATATAGCTTTTTTATCCGTGATCGAAGTGGGATTTGATTCAATCCATTCCTTTCCGTCGAAAAAATACCACTTGCCGCTCTGGGCTCCAATCATCCAGAATCTTCCCCCATCGTCCTTTAATCGAAGTTTCCTCAAACTATCTACGAATTTCTGTCGCGAAATTTTTCCGCGCCGAAATTTTCCCTTCAGTTTAATAAAAGCTTTCTCTATTTGCTTGATTCTCTTTTCCATTCCTTATCCTTGATGAAGGTCTCTCGGGCATCGAGCCCATTATTTAAAAGGATCGTTCCTGAATCATGCCATCTTTTGGCATTTTCGCAAAGTGATTAAATAAAGTAAAGAGAGATTTTTTTCTCCCTCTGTAACTTCTTTATTTTCAATAAATTTATAATTTATTTGTTTTCAGTAAGTTAACATAGGTGACTAGTTTTTGTGCAATTTGTCATATTTCCAAGTAGTTGCTAAAATTCTGTAAAAAATAGTGCCACTTTTTCACAGCTTTTCCACAGATTTTGTTAAAAACTTTGTGCCCATTTTCATCCACTTTTATTCACTTCAGAAAAGAAATTCTTTCAAAACATCAAACAGATTAAGCCCTTTAATTGGGTCTGGAATGAAAGAGAGGATGAAGATTAAAATAACAGTATAGCCGATAAATTTCCTGCGCGGCGATAAATGCACCTCTTCATCCAAGACGCGTGGGTGCCTCAACCCCAAAAAAAGGATCAGAAAAGCCCAAATAAACCAGCCTACCCAGAAGAAAATTCCCATAGCAATGAAAACTCCGAGGAAAATGCGGGCTAGATTTCGCGACTTTTTCCCAAACAATGCATAAGATATATGACCACCATCAAGCTGGCCGACAGGAAAAAGATTTAGGGCGGTGACGAGAATCCCAACCCAGCCTGCAAAAGCGATCGGATGGAGGTAAATGCTGTAGTCAGGCGGAATATTCTTAAAAATCATAGCTCCAAAGATTTTAAGAATGAGAGGTTCGCCAAAAACATAAACAAAGACCTCGTCGCGAGGGATTGGAGGAACAGCCTTTGACAATGAAAGGCCATATACAAGTGCGGGAACCGAAAGAATAAAACCAGTTAAAGGACCTGCAACTCCTATATCAAAAAGCTGCTGCTTTCTTGTTATGGGCGATTTGATTTTAATAAAAGCCCCGAGGGTACCAATCAAAGTGGGCGCCGGGATAAAGTAAGGAAGAGTGGCGTTTATTTTATAGTAGCGACAGGTAAGAAAATGACCCAATTCATGACCTAACAGAATCCCCAGAAGCACAACCATATAGATAATGCTCAATGATATGACTTGGGGGTCCCTGATTTTTTCAACCAAATCAAGAGCGTTCGGAGGATTTTGGGCAAGAACTTCAGAATACTTGAAATTTAAGCTTAAGGTTATTCCCACAAAAAACGTAGAAAATACAGTGATAACGAAAAGCACAATATTTAGCCAGATTCTTTTCTTTAAAGAAAACGCCGGGGCTATCCCCGTCTGGGTTGGAGCTTCTTGTCTTTCTTCTTCCATCTCTCAGATAAAAAAATAGGAGTGATCGGAATCACTCCTATTTATAAGAAAATCCAAATTTAAAGTATCAACCTTATGACGAGAGCTTCTTATACTTTTCCATCAATTCTTCTTTTGTTTCTTTATGATCAGGGTCAGGCACGCAGCAATCAACCGGGCAGACAGCCGCGCATTGGGATTCATCAAAATGCCCGACACACTCGGTGCATTTTTCAGGATCAATCTCATAAATCTCATCTCCAACCGAGATTGCCTCATTAGGACATTCAGGCTCGCAAGCAGCACAATTGATGCATTCTTCAGTGATCATATAAGCCATTTATTGCCTCCTGTAGAAACGACGAGAATTAACATTTTATTATATATCTTTTTTTTTAATTTACAATAGCTTGGGCTATTTTTTTGTTTCTAGCTTTCTAATTTTTTGAGCGGCGTCAAAACCGTAAAACGTCTGAGAAAATTCTTCTTGTACTTTCTTATAAAGAGCCAGTGCCTCCTCGAATTCGCCTTTTTCCTCATGAACCTCTGCTCGATGAAAAAGAATAACATCCAAAGAATGGTCTTTGGGGTTTTCATCTTCAATCTTTTTGTAGATTTCAATGGCCTTGTCATAATCTTTACGTTTGAAATGAATTTGAGCCAATAAATCCTGAGCCTGGTAGTAGAGAGTATCCTTCCGACTTTCTGGTATTTTTTCCAGATAGCCCTGAGCCTTATCATTATCTCCATTCTCCACGTAGTAGGTTGCCAGAAGAAGATAAGCTAAACGAGAAAATTTTCCATCTCCGGCCAATTCTTCGAGCTGGGCAACATTTTCTGGATTATTATTCAAATCGGCGCGAAGGTTAAGAATCTGGGTGAGCAAACGACTCTCCTTTTTTCTATTTTCTCCCATGATATATTTAATGCCAGCAAAAATTAATAAAAGGGCTGCAATCAAAACTACAAGAGCCGCAAGTTCCTTTGTTCGTTCTTTAACAAAACGAACAATTTTATTTATGGTACTAACAAATTCATCTTCTTTGAGCTGTTTCCTCTTTATTCTTTTCACGCCTTATTCCTCCTAGAACGATTAGGCCTAATAATGGAACCCGCCCTCATACTCAAATAAATCCGAAAAGCAATATTTTTTAAAAATATCAGCAGCAGTTAAAAATCTAAGTCTTCTTTACCCAGCCACCATCTTCTTTTTGAATCCACCAGCCCGCTTTTGCCTCTTTAATCCATCTTTGAGCAAATATTTTATGAACTCTGCCAATCTGGCTGGGATCAACATCAAGAGCGTTGGCAACTTCAGAATAAAGATTTCTTCGGTCGCTGTTCTCTTCCTTCTCTAGATTTCTCAGCAGCGCCTTTTCTTTCAAGTTCAAACCTGATTCATCCCTGATTTGAATAAAGCCATCGTTTGTTTCTCCGATGCTTCCTTTGTCAAAAAAGGGTCTGAGCTTGGGAAATCTTTCTTTGAGAGATTGTTTAAGAGCACGGATTTTTGGAGTCGAAACCTCTACCTCTTCCTGGGCATAAGCTGCCGGAACGAGCGAAAATGAGCTTCCTCGGTCGGTTAATATTTTTTGTGCTTCACCCACGTCTGAAACATTCTTCTTTTCTTCTTTCTTTTCTTCTTCTGATTTTCTTATCTCCTTCACAATCTCATCAGCTGTTTTTTGAACCTCAGCTTCAGGGAAATAAATGTTGATGGTGAGGCAAGAAAGGAGGAATAAAAAAGACAAACTGATTGAAGCAAATTTTAAAGCTTTTAATCTCATTTTAGACCTTCTTTCAAAAATTTTAAGTTTTAATAACTGGCATCGTGCCAAAGTTGTACGATCCTATGTCATTGCGAGGAGCGTAGCGACGCGGCAATCTCATAATATATTAGATGAGATTGCTTCGCCCCCGCGGGGCTCGCAATGACAATTTAATATAAGAATGCTTCGCCCCCGCGGGGTTCGCAATGACAAGCAACAGCTAATAATTATATCAAAATCCGTTAGTTTGG